>Ga0213823_1000505_pt1 | contig 32281 bp, 30 predicted proteins | sample MC6MC0907MG_FD_179887 | JGI IMG/M metagenome (GOLD analysis project Ga0213823, IMG submission 179887) | Enriched soil aggregate microbial communities from Iowa State University, Ames, United States - MC6-MC0907-MG | ecosystem: Environmental > Terrestrial > Soil > Unclassified | place: USA: Iowa...
GCGTACGTGAGCGCTGGGGGCGACGGCCTGCTCCAGGCTGTACGGCCGGTTCCACGGTGCCAGCACATCAGCCAGGGTATGGGGGGCATGCTTCAGCGGGTTGTCCTCCGCCGGCCAGTTGCCGTCCTGCACCTGGCCTATCTCCGCGCGGATCGCCAGCATCGCTTCGACGAACCTGTCCAGCTCAGCCTTCGACTCGCTCTCGGTCGGCTCGACCATCAGGGTGCCCGGTACCGGGAATGACATGGTCGGGGCATGGAAGCCATAGTCCATCAAGCGCTTGGCGACATCCTCCTCGCTGATCCCGGTCTGTGCCTTGAGCGGCCGCAGGTCAAGAATGCACTCATGCGCCACCCGTTGGTTGCGGCCCCGGTACAACACCGGGAAGGCACCGCCCAGCTGGCTGGCCAGGTAGTTGGCCGAGAGAATCGCCACTTCGCTGGCATCCGCCAGTTGCGGGCCCATCATGGCGATGTACATCCAGCTGATCGGCAGAATGCTGGCGCTGCCCCAGGGGGCGGCGCTGACCGCAGTGTTGTTCGGGTCCAGGCCCGGTACCGGCACGACCGGGTGGCTGGCGACGAAGGGTGTGAGGTGGGCGCGAATGCCAATCGGCCCCATGCCAGGGCCGCCACCACCGTGGGGGATGCAAAAGGTCTTGTGCAGGTTCATGTGCGACACGTCGGCACCGATGTCGGCCGGCCGCGCCAGGCCGACCTGGGCGTTGAGGTTGGCGCCGTCCATGTACACCTGGCCGCCGTGCTGATGCACGACTTCGCAGATTTCACGAATGCCTTCTTCGTAGACGCCATGGGTAGAAGGGTAGGTGACCATCAGGCATGACAGCTTGTCGCCGGCGGCATGGGCCTTGGCCTTGAGGTCTTGGAGGTCGACGTTGCCGGCATCGTCACAGTCGACGATCACCACCTCCATGCCAGCCATCTGCGCCGAGGCCGGGTTGGTGCCGTGGGCCGACGACGGGATCAGGCACAGGGTGCGCTGGGGCTGATGACGGCTGCGGTGGTAGCGAGTGATCGCCATGAGCCCGGCGTATTCACCCTGGGCGCCGGAGTTGGGCTGCATGCAAATGGCGTCGAACCCGGTGATGGCACACAACCAGCTTTCCAGCTCGTCGATCATTGCCTTGTAACCCGTAGCCTGCGCGGCTGGGGCGAAGGGATGAAGGTTGGCGAACGCCGGCCAGGTGATGGGGATCATCTCGCTGGTGGCATTGAGTTTCATGGTGCAGGAGCCCAGCGGGATCATCGACTGGTTCAGCGCCAGGTCCTTGTTCTCCAGCTGCTTGAGGTAGCGCAGCATCTCGGTTTCGCTGTGGTGCAAATTGAATACCGGGTGGGCGAGAAACGGCGTGCGCCGCACCAGCGCGGCGGGGATGCCCTCCGGCAGGGCCTGCTGATCGAGTGCGGTGATGTCCAGGCCGTGGTCCACGCCGAGGAAAATGTCGAACAGCTGCAACACGGTGGCCTCATTGCAGGTTTCATCCAGGCTCACGCCCAAATGGCCCCGCCCAAGAATGCGCAGGTTGATCCGCGCCGCTTCCGCGCTTTCGATAATTGCCGCCTGCGCGCCGCCGACCTCCAGGGTAAGCGTGTCGAAGAAGTGCTGGTTGAGGCGTTTGATGCCCTTGGCTTCGAGGCCGGCAGCCAGCACGAAGGTAAGCCGGTGCACACGCTGGGCGATGCGCTGCAAGCCTTCAGGGCCGTGGTACACCGCGTAGAACCCAGCGATATTGGCCAGCAGCACCTGCGCCGTGCAGATGTTGGAGTTGGCCTTCTCGCGGCGAATATGCTGCTCGCGGGTCTGCAGGGCCATGCGCAGAGCCGTGTTGCCACGCGCATCGCGCGAGACACCGATGATGCGGCCCGGCATGGCCCGCTTGTAGTCGTCGCGGCAGGCAAAATAGGCGGCATGTGGGCCACCGTAGCCCATGGGCACGCCAAAGCGCTGGGTCGAGCCCAACACTACATCGGCACCGAGCTCGCCAGGCGGGGTCAGCACCACCAGGCTGAGCAGATCAGCCGCCACGCAGGCCAGCGCCTGCTGGTTGTGCAACTGCTCGATCAGCGGGCGCAGGTCGCGCACCTCGCCGTGGGTGTCCGGGTACTGCAGCAAGGCGCCGAAGACCGCATGCTTGCCCAGGTTATCCACAGAGTCGACGATCAACTCGAAGCCAAACCCCTCGGCACGGGTTTTCAGTACCGAAAGCGTCTGCGGGTGGCAGTGCTCGTCTGCGAAGAACGCATTGCTCTTGTTGCGCGCCACGCGCTTGGCCAGGGCCATGGCTTCGGCAGCTGCAGTGGCTTCATCGAGCAGCGAGGCATTGGCCAGGGCCAGGCCTGTCAGGTCGATGACCATCTGCTGGAAGTTGAGCAGGGCTTCCAGCCGGCCTTGGGCGATTTCCGGCTGATAAGGGGTATAGGCGGTGTACCAGCCAGGATTTTCCAGCACGTTGCGCAGGATGACGGTGGGCGTGACGGTGCCGTGGTAGCCCATGCCGATCAGGCTGGTCCACACCTGGTTCTGCTCGGCGTAGCCGGCGAGCTTGGCCAGCGCGGCCTGTTCGTCCAGTGCCGGCGGCAGGTCGAGTGCGCGGTTGAAGCGGATGCCCGGCGGGACGGTCTGCTCGATCAGCTCGCTGCGGCTGGCGAGGCCAAGGGCGCTGAGCATGGCCTGCTGCTCCGAGGCATCGGGCCCCAGGTGGCGGCGCAGGAAAGGGTTGAGCTCTTGCAGTTGATGCAGGGATGGCGACTGGGACATGACGACGCTCTCTTCCTAGACCAGGTCTCATGGAGACTTATAAGTCTAGGAAGGATTGCCGATACTGCGGGAAAACTTGCTTCGGCAGTACCGGCCCTTTCGCGGGCAAGCCCGCTCCTACAGGCCGGAGGTGAACCTGCAGGAGCGGGCTTGCCCGCGATGAAGCCAGCGCGGTATCACTCGCCGATAGCGGCTTTGTAACCGGCAGCATCCAGCAGCTTGTCCAGCTCAGCCGGGTTGCTTGGCTTGAGCTTGAAGATCCACGCGGAGTAAGGTTCTTCGTTGAGCTGCTCCGGGCTGTCGGCGAGCTCTTCGTTGACGGCGATCACTTCACCACCCACCGGGGCGTAGATGTCCGAAGCCGCCTTTACCGACTCGACCACGCCCGCCGCATCGCCAGCGGCGAACACCTTGCCAACTTCTGCCAGTTCAACGAACACCACATCACCCAGGGCTTGCTGAGCGTGGTCGCTGATGCCAACGGTCACTGTGCCGTCACTTTCCAGGCGGGCCCATTCATGGCTTTCGGCAAAACGCAGATCGGCGGGGATATTGCTCATGTCTTGTATTCCTCGATTGGGTCAGCGGTCGGCCCGCCGTTAAAGTTTCAGATCAGAATCTTGCCGTGGCGCACGAAGGTCGGCTTGACCACCCGCACCGGGTACCACTTGCCGCGAATTTCGACCTCGGCACGGTCGCCGGTGGCCATGGGTACACGCGCCAGGGCAATGGATTTGCTCAGCGTAGGGGAGAAACTACCACTGGTGATCTCCCCTTCGCCAATCCCGGCCACACGAACCACCTGGTGGGCACGCAAAACACCGCGCTCTTCCAATACCAGGCCGACGAGCTTGTCCTGCACGCCTTGCTCGATTTCCGCCAGTAAGCCAGCGCGGCCGATGAAGTCGCGCTCAGCCGGCTCCCAGGCGATGCTCCAGCCCAGGTTGGACGTCAGCGGGGTGTGGCTTTCGTCGATGTCCTGGCCGTAGAGGTTCATGCCGGCCTCCAGGCGCAGCGTGTCGCGGGCGCCCAGGCCACTGGGGGCGATACCGGCGCCAACCAGGTCGTTGTAGAACGCCACGGCCTCATTCCCCGGGAAAATGATCTCCAGCCCGTCTTCACCGGTGTAGCCGGTACGGGCAATGAACCAGTCCCCCTCGACCAGCCCTTCAAACGGGCGTAGCTCCCGAATCAGCGCGGCGCGCGAGGCGCTGAGCAAGGCTGCAACCTTGTCGCGGGCCTGGGGGCCCTGGATGGCGAGAATGGCCAGGTCGGGACGGACCTCGATACCGACCGAAAAATCGGCACTCTGACTTTCCAGCCAAGCCAGTACCTTGGCGCGGGTGGCGGCGTTGGTGACCAGGCGGTAGCCATTTTCCGTACGGTAGACGATCAGGTCGTCAATCACCCCGCCCGCTTCGTTGAGCAGCGGGCTGTAGAGTGCTTTGCCGACACTGTCGAGGCGGGCAACGTCGTTGGCCAGCAGGCGCTGTAGCCAAACGGTGGCGTCGCTGCCATCGACGTCGATCACGGTCATGTGGGAAACATCGAAGACCCCACAGTCACTGCGCACCTGATGGTGCTCCTCGACCTGCGAGCCATAGTGCAGGGGCATGTCCCAGCCACCGAAATCGACTGTCTTGGCGCCAAGCGCCAGGTGCAGGTCGTATAAAAGCGTGCGCTGTCCCATGGGTTTCTCCTTCCGGGCGTGGCGAAGCGGCGGCGGTCGATGACGTTTGGTCGTCAGCTCTTCTTGTAGGACCCGTCGCGCGAATGCCGCGCATTGTAGCCGCATGGGCGCAGGCTGGCACCCTCAGTGACTGTGACCGGGGCGTTTGGCTGAACGGCGGATCAGGCCGATGACTGGCAGCAGGCCCACCAGCACCAAGGTCAACGCGGGCAGCGAGGCGCGCGCCCACTCGCCTTCACTGGTCATTTCGAACACGCGGACGGCGAGGGTGTCCCAGCCGAACGGGCGCATCAGCAGGGTGGCGGGCATCTCCTTGAGCACATCGACAAAAACCAGCAGCGCGGCGCTGAGCGCGCCGGGGACCAGTAGCGGCAGATACACCTTGAAAAACAATCTCGCACCACCGACGCCCAAGCTGCGCGAAGCCTCCGGCAACGACGGGCGGATACGCTCCAGGCTGCCTTCCAGCGGCCCGTAGGCCACAGCGATGAAGCGTACCAGGTAGGCCAGCAGCAAGGCCGCCAGGCTGCCCAGCAGCAGCGGCTTGCCAGCTCCGCCGAGCCACGTGGAAAGTGGAATCACCAAGTGATTGTCGAGGTAACTGAAGGCCAGCATGATCGACACTGCCAGCACCGAACCGGGCAATGCATAACCCAGATTGGCCAGGCCAACGCCGGCACGGATACCCCCGGTTGGCGCCTGACGCCGGGCAAATGCCAGCAGCAATGCCACGCAGACCGTGATCAAGGCCGCCATGCCCCCCAGGTACAGGGTGTGCAGTACCAACCCGATGTAGCGCTCGTCCAGGTCATGCCGCCCACGCTGCCAGAACCACGCGAGCAACTGCAGCAGCGGGATGACGAAGGCACAGGCGAACACCAGCAGGCACCAGCCGCTGGCCAGCAGAGCCTTGATGCCACGCAGGTGGTACAGCGCCTGCCCGCGTGGGCGTTCGTTACTGCTGCGCGTCGCGCCGCGGGCACGCCGTTCGCCGTACAGCACCAGCATCACCGCCAGCAACAGCAGGCTGGCCAGCTGCGCCGCGCTGGACAGGCTGAAGAACCCGTACCAGGTCTTGTAGATGGCCGTGGTGAAAGTATCGAAGTTGAACACCGCGACGGCACCGAAATCTGCCAGCGTCTCCATCAGCGCCAGCGCGATGCCGGCGCCAATGGCCGGCCGGGCCATGGGCAGGGCAACCCGCCAGAAGGCTTGCAGTGGCGACAGGCCCAACACCCGCGCCGCTTCCATCAGGCCCTTGCCCTGGGCCAGGAAGGCAGTGCGCGCCAGCAGGTAGACGTAGGGGTAGAACACCAACACCAGAACGATGATCACCCCACCGGTGGAACGCACCCGCGGCAGGCGCATCGGGCCGAACACTTCGCGCAAGGCGCTTTGCACAGGGCCGGCAAAGTCCAGCAGGCCGACAAAGACGAATGCCAGCACGTAGGCCGGGATCGCAAACGGTAGCATCAGTGCCCAGTCCAGCCAGCGCCTGCCGGGGAATTCACAGAGGCTGGTGAGCCAGGCCAGGCTTACGCCGAGCACGGTGACGCCTACGCCGACACCCAGCACCAATGTGAGGGTGTTGCCGAGCAGGCGGCTCATCTGGGTGTCGAGCAGGTGCGACCAGATTTGCAGGTCTATCGACTGCCAGGACAGCAGCAGGACGCTTATGGGCAGGAGCACCAGGGCGGCGGTCAGGGTGACCGGGAGGTACCAGCGGCGTTGGGGGGTGTGGGGCAAGGCGAATGTCTCGGTGGCGGTTTGCGACCGCTGCGCGGTCGTTCGCGGGCAAGCCCGCTCCTACAGGGAAAGGCGCTGGCCTGTAGGAGCGGGCTTGCCCGCGATAGGGCCTTTGCAGGCCCCGGAAGGATAAGCCCTGGCGCTTAGTTCCAGCCAGCCCGATCCATCAGACGAATCGCCTCTGCCTGGCGCTTGCCAGCGATTTCCACCGGAATGCTGTCAGCCTTGAAGCTGCCCCATGCCGCAACTTCATCCGATGGCTTGACCTTCGGGTTGGCCGGGAACTCCTGGTTGATGTCGGCAAACAGCTTCTGCGCCTCTTCGCCGGTCATCCATTCCACCAGCTTCTTGGCGGCCTCCGGGTGCGGGGCATGTTTGGTCAGGCCGATACCCGACAGGTTGACGTGCACGCCACGGTCGCCCTGATTAGGCCAGAAGATCTTCACCGGCAGGCTTGGGTTCTGCTTGTGCAAGCGGCCGTAGTAGTAGGTATTGACCACACCCACGTCGCACTGGCCGGCCTCGATGGCCTGGATTACCGCGTTGTCATCGGAGAACACATCGGTAGAGAGGTTGTTCACCCAGCCTTTGACGATCTGTTCGGTCTTGGCTTCGCCGTGGTTTTCGATCAGGGTGGCGGTCAGCGACTGGTTGTAGACCTTCTTGGCCGTGCGCAGGCACAGGCGGCCTTCCCAGTGCTGGTCGGCGAGGGCTTCATAGGTGCTCAACTCTGCCGGTTTGACCCGCTCGGTGGAGTAGATGATGGTCCGTGCGCGCAGGCTCAGGCCGGTCCAGTCGTGGGACGAAGCACGGTACTGCGGCGGGATGTTCTGGTCGATGACGTCCGACTTGATCGGCTGCAGGATGCCCATCTGCTCCGCCTGCCAAAGGTTACCGGCGTCAACGGTCAACAGCAGGTCGGCCACGCCGTTTTCGCCCTCGGCCTTGATGCGCTGCATCAGCGGGGCTTCCTTGTCGGTGATGAACTTGATCTTGACGCCGGTCTTGGCGGTGTAGGCGTCGAACACCGGCTTGATCAGCTCGTCGATGCGCGAGGAGTACACCACCACTTCGTCCGCCGCCTGGGCTGTACCGCCGAACAGGGTCAGGGCCAGGGCGGCCAGTAGGGGCTTGCGTGGCAACATGGAAAGCACTCCTCGGATCGTATGAGAGGCGCAAATGGTAGTGAATCCCATTTTACGACTCATCCACCGAGCAGTTACCGGATGTTGCAGATGACCTTCAAGGCTTGGCCAGTTCTGGCAGATCCCCTGTCAGGCCCAACGCCTGCCGCACGAACAACGCCTTGGCCTCCGGCAGCTTTTCGACCATTTTCAAGCCACTGTTGCGCAACCAGCGCAGCGGCAGCGGATTGGCCTGGAACAGCCGCTCAAAGCCCTCCATTGCCGCCATCAACGCCAGGTTGTGCGGCATGCGCCGGCGCTCATAACGGCTGAGCACTTTCACATCCGCCAACCGCTCTGCGCGGTCACAGGCATTGACCAGCACCTCGGCCAGCACCGCGGCATCGAGGAAGCCCAGGTTGACGCCCTGCCCGGCCAGCGGGTGAATGGTGTGTGCGGCATCGCCGATCAGCGCCAGCCCTTCGTCCACATAGCGCTTGGCGTGGCGCTGGCGCAGCGGCACGCACACTCGCGGGTCGGCCTGCAGCACATCGCCCAATCGCCCCTCAAAGGCGCGTTCCAGCGCCTTGAGGAAGGCTTGATCATCCAACGCCATGAGCTGCTCGGCGTGCTCGGGCGTGGTCGACCAGACAATCGAGCACCAGTCCTGCCGGCCGTCACGCGCCAGCGGCAGGAAGGCCAGCGGCCCTTCATCGGTGAAGCGTTGCCAGGCCGTGGCCTGGTGGGCCGCGCTGCAGCGTACGCTGGTGACGATGGCGTGGTGCAAGTAGTCCCACTCGCGTGTTTCGCAACCGGCCAGGCGCCGCACCGCCGAGTTGGCACCGTCGGCAGCCACCACCAGCGGGGCGCGCAGGCGGCGGCCATCGGCCAAGGTCAGCAGCCACTCATCGCCAGAACGGCGCATCTGCTCCAGGCGGGCGTTGGGCAGCAAGCCGATATCGCTGTCGTGCAGGCGTTCCAGCAGGCCATCCTGGACTACCCGGTTCTCGACGATATGGCCGAGCACCTGCGCATGCACGCTGCCCGCCGAAAAGTGGATCTGGCCGGTGCCGCTGCCGTCCCACACATGCATGTCCGAATACGGTGAAACGCGGCGCCTGGCGATGCCATCCCAGGCGCCCAGGCGCTCGAGAATGCGCTGGCTGGCCGCCGACAGGGCACTGACCCGCGGCTCGAACGGTGCAGCGTCGTCGAACGGCTTCACCGACAGCGGGCCACCGTCGAGCAGGAGAATTTCCAGGCCGCTGTGGCGCAATGCCAAGGCCAGGGCGCTGCCGACCATACCGGCACCGACAATCAACAGATCTGCGCGCATTTCCATGCCTTACGCCTGCCTCGCTTGCGGCTTGAGCCGCACGTATAAAGTTTTATCGACCCGCGCCACCAGTTCGCCGGCGCCGTCGCGGATATCGACCTGCAAACGTGGCAGGTACTTCTTGCCGCTGGCCGTCTGCAGGCGAATTTCTTCCAGCAGTGCGTCATCGACGTGGAATTCGGCGTACACCGGCCCCTTGCCCGGGCTGATGAAGTCGATACTGGCGGCCTTGTCCCAGACGATGTACTCACGCCCCAGCTGTTCGATCAGCAGCAGCATGTAGAACGGATCGACCATGGAGTACAGGCTGCCACCGAACTGGGTACCGACGTAATTGCGGTTCCAGCGGGTGAGTTTCATGCGTACCTTGACGCTGCGCATGTCCGGGCTGATGTGCTGGATGCGAATGCCAGCGCCGAGGTACGGCGGGTAGAAATTCAGCAGCCAACGCAACATGCGCGCCCGACGCGCCAGCCGGCGCGGGCTGCTCATGCCTGGCCTCGCGGATCTGGGCGAGTGCCCAGGCCCATGGCCTGGCGGGCGAACCAGCTTTTGGCCGGTGGCAGCAGGTCGAGCCCGAGCAAGCCGATGTTGCGGCCAGCAGCCAGCAGCGGTTGGTTGCTGCCGAACAGCCGCGTGACCTGGTCGGAAAAGCCGATGGTCAGGGCCTGATCAAGCCGCTGACGCTGGTGGTACGCCTGCAGGGTCGCAAGGTCGCCTGGCTGCTGCGGGCCCTTAAGCAACGCGTCGGCCAGCGACTGCACATCGCGCAACGACAGGTTGAACCCCTGCCCGGCGATAGGGTGCAGGCTATGCGCGGCATTACCCAGCACCACCAGGTGCGGGCGCACTTGTTCATCGGCCTCGACCAGCGCCAGCGGGTAGAGGTGCCGCACACCGACTTGGCGCAGAGCGCCAAGGCGATAGCCAAAGGCGTTTTGCAGCTCACGCAGGAAGCTGCGTTCGTCGACCTCGGCCAGGCGTTTGGCGTCCATCCCCTGCCGGGTCCATACCAGTGCGCAGCGGTTATCAGGTAGCGGCAGCAGGGCCATGGGGCCTTGCTCGGTGAAGCGTTCGAAGGCTTGGCCACCGTGGGCTTCGCCCGGGGTGATATTGGCGATCAGGGCACTCTGCTCGTAGGGCGTTCGGCGCACATGAATGCCCAGTTGCTCGCGTAACCCGGACCGGCCACCGTCAGCCAGCACCGCCAGGTCGCATTCCAGGCTGGTGTCGTCGTCCAGTTGCAAGCGATAACCACCGGCAATCGCCTGCATCGCCTTCACTTCGGCCGGGCAACGCCAGCTCACCACCTCACTGTCCAGGCCTTGCCACAGGCATTGGCCAAGCCAGGCGTTCTCAACCACGTAGCCCAGCGCCGGCACCCCTTCTTCCATTGCATCAAGGCGGGTGGAGCCGAAGCGGCCGCGGTCGGAAACCTGAATCTGCCGAATCGGCTCGGCGCGCGGGCTGATGGCCTGCCACAGGCCCAGTTGCTGATAGATCTGCTGGGTACCGAACGACAATGCCGAGGAGCGCGCATCGTAGCTGGGCTGGAAGCTGTCGCCAGGGGCGAAAGGCTCGATCAGCAGGATTTTCCAGCCACGCGCCTTTGCGCCGGCCTGCAGGGCCAGGGCCAGGCTGGCGCCGACCAGGCCGCCGCCGATGATCGCCAGGTTGACTCGGTTCATGCCGCGTCCTTACGTGCCGCCTGCATCAGCGCCTCGATCTCGGCGACCGTCCTGGGCACGCCCGAGGTCAGAATTTCACAACCATGCTTGGTCACCACCACGTCGTCCTCGATCCTTACGCCGATGCCGCGCCATTTTTTCGCGACAGTCTGGTTGTCGGCGGCAATGTAGATGCCCGGTTCGACGGTCAATGCCATGCCTGGCTCCAGCACCCGCCACTGGCCACCCACCTTGTATTCGCCCACATCGTGCACATCCATGCCCAGCCAGTGCCCGGCGCGGTGCATGTAGAACGCACGATGGGCTTCGCTGTCGATCAGCGCCTGCACCTCGCCCTTGAGCAGGCCCAGTTCTACCAAGCCTTCGGTGATGACCCGCACGGTCGCTTCATGCGCGTGGTTCCAGTGCTTACCCGGGGCAATTTCGGCGAATGCTGCGGATTGGGCCTTTAGCACCAGCTCGTAAATGGCCTTCTGCTCGGGCGAAAAACGCCCGCTGACCGGGAAGGTGCGGGTGATGTCGCTGGCATAACAGTCGATTTCGCAGCCAGCGTCGATCAGCACCAAGTCGCCGTCCTTGAGTGGCGCATCGTTCTGCTGATAGTGCAGGATGCAGCCGTTACGGCCAGCGGCGACGATCGAACCATACGCGGGCATCTTCGCCCCGCCTTTACGGAATTCGTAGTCCAGTTCGGCTTCGAGGCTGTACTCGTGCAGGCCCGCACGGCAGGCCTGCATCGCCCGCACATGGGCGCGCGCAGAAATGTCCGCCGCGGCGCGCATCACCTTCACCTCTGCCGCCGATTTATACAGACGCATGTCATGCAGCAGGTGATCCAGCGCAACGAACTCGTTCGGTGGCTGCGCGCCGAGGCGGGCCTTGGAGCGGATCACGTTGATCCAGTCCATCAGCCGGCGGTCGAACTCGGGGTTGCTGCCCATGGCGCTGTACACCCGCTCGCGGCCTTCGATCAGGCCCGGCAGGATCTCGTCGATGTCGGTGATCGGAAAGGCATCATCCGCGCCAAAGTCGCGGACTGCACCTTCCTGGCCGGCACGCAGGCCGTCCCATTGCTCGCGCTCAGGGTTGCGCTCGCGGCAGAACAGCACGTACTCGCCATGCTCGCGCCCCGGGATCAAGGCGATAACCGCCTCGGGCTCGGGAAAGCCGCTGAGGTACTGGAAATCGCTGTCCTGGCGGTACACATGCTCGACATCGCGGTTACGGATGGCAACTGCGGCCGCCGGCAGGATGGCGATGCTGTTGGGGACCATCTGCGCCATCAGCGCCTTGCGCCGACGGGCATACTCGGCCTTGGGTATATGGCTCATGGGCAGAACTACCCCCGGTTGATCAGTGCAGCGATGGCTTGGACGCGGGTGCCGCTGGCTTGGCCAGCTCGGAGAACAGCAGCAGAGGCGCCACGCGCAGGTATTCCATGACTTCCATGTAGTCGCTCTCGCCGTCTTCGGACTCTTCGAGGGCTTCCTGAACCTGGGAAATCGCAACCAGGTCCTGCAGGACGTCCTTGGCTTCGGTGGAAAGGTCCTTGCCACCGGAGTTCAGGCCGAAACCGGTGATGAAACCTTGGCACCACTGGCCCAATGCGGCAGCACGGTCGGCCAGCGCGGCGTCATCGGTCGGCAGCAACAGGACGATGGCCATGTCATCGCTGGTCAGCTCGCCCTTGACCATCTCTTGCAGGCCGATCAGGGCGTTGCGGACAGTGTCACCGGGCTCGATTTCAAGCAGTTGGGCGGCGTCGGCCAGCCAGGCATCGGCATCGAAGCCGGCACCGGCGCAACTGCGCCCGACCAGCAAGCCATGCAGCTCGGCAGGAGTGACAGGATGGCCATTGCTCGAAAGCAGCATGGCGAAGGCAACGTAAGGCGATTGGGTATTAGGCATGGTCGGCTAGGCGCCAGGCGGCGCATTTGACTAGAATGAAGGCCTTGTATCCTAGCACCGGCAGGCGCGCCAAGACCATCGGCACTGGCCGTCACCGCTCAGGGAGAGGCATCATCGACGGGTGATTCAATGACGGAGCGAATCGAGTGCAACCCACGCAAGAGAACGACCTGCAAGCATTGATGAGCCGGTTTGAGTCGCTGATCGAACGCGTCGAGCAACTAAAACGGCAGAATGCACTCCTAGTAGCTCAGGAAAAATCCTGGCGCGAAGAGCGCGCCCACCTCATCGAAAAGAACGAGATCGCCAAGCGCAAGGTCGAGTCGATGATCTTACGCCTCAAGGCCCTGGAGCAAGACTCATGAGTTCAAGCAATAGCGTCACCGTGCAGATTCTGGACAAGGAGTACTCGATCATCTGCCCGCCGGAAGAACGCAACAACCTGGTCAGCGCCGCACGCTACCTGGACGGCAAGATGCGTGAGATCCGCAGCAGCGGCAAAGTGATCGGTGCCGACCGTATCGCTGTGATGGCCGCATTGAACATCACCCACGAGATGCTGCACCGCCAGGAAGATCGCACCGACGCCCCCGCTGGCAACGCCACCCGCGAGCAGGTTCGTGACTTGCTCGATCGCGTCGATAAGGCGTTGTCCGACGATGCGGATACCAAAATCGGCTGAGATTGGTATACTGGCGCCACTCCCTGGGGGATGCGCCAGTCGGTTATGTCCCTGAGCCGATACGCACAACCACGGGGGTTGCACGCTGGGGCCGGTGTGCATGTCCGCCCGACGGAAAGCCTTAACGCCCCCTGCAATCTCCACCTTGAACTTTCGGGTTCAAGGGCTACACCGATAGCGGTCTTATCGGGGAGCCTCATTCTTCTTTGCCTGCCCTGCCGCAGGCAGATTCCACACCAGTGGCGACAACTGGGACGCCTGTGCCATGACCGACACCGCGCCGCTCACCCGCCCCCAGCTTCGTCGCCTGCTGCGCAATGCCCGCCGCGCACTCACCCCCGCACAGCAACAGCAAGCCTCCCTGGGCCTGTATCGCCAATTGGCGCAGAACCCACTGTTCCGGCGCGCCCGGCACATTGCCCTGTACTTGCCCAACGACGGTGAAATCGACCCGCAGCTGCTGCTGCGCGAGGCCCAGCGCCGCGGTAAACGCGTCTACCTGCCGGTATTGCACGCCTGGCCGCGCACACGCATGGTGTTCCAGCGTTTTGAAAAGGGTGAAAAACTCAAGCCCAACCGCTTCCGTATTCCAGAGCCATTGACCGACCGCAGGCGCCAACGCCCTGTCTGGGCGCTGGACCTGATCCTGCTACCGCTGGTGGGCTTTGATGAGGTCGGCGGGCGGCTCGGCATGGGCGGTGGTTTCTACGACCGCAGCCTGGCTTACCAGGCACGCCGCAAAACGTGGAAAAAACCGCTGCTGCTGGGGCTGGCGCATGAATGCCAGAAGGTCGAACGGCTGGCGCAAGCCAGTTGGGATGTACCGCTGCAGGGCACGGTCTCGGACCGTGGCTGGTATCTGGCACCGAACTGAGCGGCGCCAGCAGGGGATCAGCGCTGCGGCTGGCCGGCGTCGACCGGGGTTTGGTAGGCGGTATCGAGCTTGCGCTCCCAGATACCCTGAGCATAACCGGTGGTGACCACACCCAGACCAAAGATGAAGACCAGGACCCAAAGGAGGTCCGGTTTACGTTGATTCATCGAAGAATGCCCCCCCGGCATACTGTTCTGGCTCGACGACTTTTTTGGTGTCGCCGGAGCAGCTAGCGTTAAAATCGGCGCATTTTCCGACAACCTGAGCCCACACGCAAACGTTGACGCCAACCGGCTGTCGGTTTCGTGCAACAGGTTATTTCAAACCTTTTCAGGAGCAGCATCCATGGCCTACTGGCTGATGAAATCCGAGCCCGACGAGCTCTCGATCGAAGGGCTGGGCCATTTGGGCGAGGCGCGCTGGGATGGCGTACGCAACTACCAGGCCCGCAACTTCCTGCGGGCCATGAGCGTAGGCGATGAGTTCTTCTTTTACCACTCCAGCTGCCCGCAACCGGGCATTGCCGGGATCGGCCGCATCATCGCGGCGGCCTACCCGGACCCGACCGCGCTCGACCCGCAAAGCCACTACCACGACGCCAAGGCCACTCCCGATAAGAATCCGTGGAGCGCAGTGGATGTGGCGCATGTGAAGACATTCAGGCAGGTATTGGGGCTGGGGCTGCTCAAGCAGCAGAGCGCACTGGCGGAGTTGCCGCTGGTGCAGAAAGGGACGAGGTTGTCGGTGATGCCAGTTACCGAGGAGCAGTGGGCGGCGATTGTGGCACTGGCGCGGTGAGCGGCGGCCCCTTCACTTATCGCATGGGCAGTGCCCGCCCAGGGACCGCGCAAACCCGGTTTGCTCAGATCACTGCACAATCAGATTATTGAACAGCAGGTCCTCGACAATCGGCTTGCCCTCTTCCGCTTCCATCACCTGCTGCACCTGCTTCAGCGCTTGCTGGCGCAGCGCCTCCTTGGCTTCGACGTTGCTCATGTTATCCACACCCTGTTGGGTGAACAGCGCCACCAGCTGGTTGCGAATCAGCGGTTCGTGGTGCTTCACCGCCTTGGCGGCTTCGTCACCGGTCACGCGCAGGGCGACGTCGGCCTTGTACACACGCAGCTTGGGGCCACCGTCGAGGGCGTAGTTGCCGACGAAGGGCGGGCTCAGGCTGATGTAGGAAACCTTGGGGGCTCCTTCCTTGGCTTCTTCGGCCATGGCCGCCGCTGGCAGCATCAGGGCCAGCACCATCAAGATCCACGCTTTCACTCATTCGCTCCTCAAAACAATTGGCGCCAGCTTACCCAGCACACCGCTCAAACCCAAGCCCCGGCTTATGCCAGCCCATCAGGGCGGGCCATGCTCGTTGACCCGGCGGGCGGCCCTCTTACACTTATCGGCCACTACACGCAAAGGAATAGCCCCGATGAAAGCTGTGTTGTGCAAAACCCTGGGCCCGGCACGCGACCTGGTGCTGGAAGAGGTGGCCAGCCCCGCGCCGAAAAAAAACGAGATCCTGCTGGATGTGCATGCAGCCGGGGTCAACTTCCCCGACACCTTGATCATCGAAGGCAAATACCAGTTTCAGCCGCCCCTGCCGTTCTCGCCGGGTGGCGAAGCTGCCGGTGTGGTTGCCGCGGTGGGTGAGCGCGCTGGGGCGTTCAAGGTGGGCGACCGGGTGATGGCCCTGACCGGTTGGGGTGCATTTGCCGAACAGGTGGCCGTGCCGTTCTACAACGTGATGCCCATTCCCGAAAGCATGGACTTCACCACCGCCGCCGCCTTTGGCATGACCTACGGCACCTCGATGCATGCGCTCAAGCAACGCGGTCAGCTGCAATCTGGGGAAACCCTGCTGGTGCTGGGTGCATCCGGTGGTGTCGGCCTGGCGGCAGTGGAAATCGGCAAGGCCATGGGCGCCAAGGTGATCGCTGCGGCCAGCAGCGCCGAGAAGCTGGCCGTCGCCAAGGCGGCGGGGGCGGATGAGCTGATCGATTACAGCCAGGCCAGCCTCCAGGAAGAAATCAAGCGCCTGACCGGTGGCCAAGGCGTGGATGTGATCTATGACCCGGTTGGGGGTGAGCTGTTCGAGCAGGCCGTACGCGGGCTGGCGTGGAATGGCCGGCTGCTTGTGGTGGGCTTTGCCAGCGGGACGATCCCGCAGGTGGCGGCTAACCTGGTGCTGCTCAAGGGCGCAGCGGTGCTCGGGGTGTTCTGGGGTTCGTTCGCCCAGCGCCAGCCAGAGGATAATGCCGGCAACTTCCGGCAGCTGTTTGCCTGGCATGCCGAGGGCAAGCTGAAACCGCTGGTTTCTCAGACTTATCCACTGGCCGAGGCGGGTGCTGCGATCGAGCAATTGGGGCAAAGGAAGGCTGTGGGTAAGTTGGTGGTGCTGGCCAGGTAAGACTGCTGATTGATCGTGCCCCCACCGGCCCTATCGCCGGCAAGCTGGCGCCTCCAGGTGCCGGCGTAATCCTGAGCGACTCGCCGGCGATGAGGCCGCAACAGGCTGGATCAAACCTCGCGCAGGTTATGGCAACGCCTGAAGCGCGCCTCCAGGTTGCGATCCGGCATCTGGTGATTGCGCAGTGCATTCAACGTCTGCTCGACATACTCGCGCGTGGTGCCATAACGCCCCTTGGCGCTTGCCAGGATCTGGCTGAGCAAGGTGTCCGGCAGGTTACCGGCGTAGCACGGCAGGTGCCGTTCCAGCACAAAACCAAGTGCCTGAACCTTGCTGCCATCACCCAACCGGCAACTGAGCCAATGCGGACGATAGGCGGGGAACGGCATCTCCCTTTGCCACAGGGCCATCAGCGAGTCATCGAGGTTGCTCTCATCCAGGCGATAGGCAAAACCACTGCACGAACCGCCGCGGTCCAGGCCGAACACCAGGCCCGGGGTTTCCGGGGTGCCACGGTGCTCGTGCGACCACAAATACAGCCCACGGTGATAGCCATGCACGCGCGCGCGCTGGCGTTCAACCGAACTGCATTCCGGGCGCCAGATCAACGAACCATAGGCAAACAGCCAGACCGGGCCACCTTCATGGCGTGACATGGTCATTTGCATGGAGTTGATCAATTGCTCGCGGGTCAATTGCTGGCCGAAGTCGAGCGCCGGAGGATAAGCACTTTTCCAGGACAAACTTTCAATTGCCGACATAAGCTGCCGCCATTATTCCCTGTGAACTACCGATGTAGCGAAAGTCGCTGCGAGACGGGGCCAGAGCCCCACACCTAGGGTGCTTGCCTTCACCTTAGGATAGAAACACGCCAACACTCAAGCCCCGAGACCTAAGTTTTACGCGAACTTCCGACGATTGGAGAGCATTGTTCCGAGTATAGTGAAAGTTATTAGCCAAGGCGGTAATAATTACCGCCTTATACCCACTACCTGAAACTTTGGTTATTAACCACGCGGCGCGTAGGCAAACACATCGGCACGCATGCGGTGGGCATCCATACCGGCTTCGACCAGGGCATCGAGGGTGGCATAGACCATGTTAGGTGAACCGCTGGCGTATACGTGGACCGTGTTGAGGTCCTGAACGTCTTCACACACCGCTTCGTGCAGCATGCCGCAGCGGCCTTCCCAACCGCAAAGATCACTCACCACTTTGTGCAGGAACAGGTTGGGCAAGCGTTCCCATTCGTCCCAGTGTTCGATGGCGTAGAAGTCTTCGGGGCGGCGCACACCCCAGTAGAGGTGCACCGGGTGCTTGAAACCCTGGGCGCGGCAGTGCTCGACCAGGCTGTGCATCTGCCCCATGCCGGTACCGGCGGCGATCAGCACCAGCGGCCCATCGGGTAGCTCGGCCAGATGAGTGTCACCGAAAGGCATCTCTATGCGTGCCAGGCCGTCGCGCTGCAATTGCTCGAGCAACTGCAAGGCGCTGGCTTCACGCGCCAGCACGTGCAGCTCCAGATCACGCCCGCTATGGGGTGCCGAAGCCAGCGAAAACGCCGCCTGCTTGCCACCTTCGCGCTCGATCATCAGGTACTGCCCGGCGTGATAGCGCAGCGGCTTGCCAGCCGGCGCGCGCAAGCGCACGCGCCAGACGTCGCCGCCGACATCAACGCATTCAGTAACGCTGCATGCCAGCTTTCGCACTGGCAGCTCGCCCAGGGCCAGCACACCATCCCAGAGCAAAACACAGTCCTCCAGCGGTTCGGCGATGCATGTGAACAGCTCGCCATGGTCGCGCTCTTCACCGTTCTGTAGAACGCGACCTTCGACCAACAATGCGGCGCAGACATGGCAATTGCCATTGCGGCAGCTGTTCGGGCAGTCATAGCCCAGCCGCCGCGCTCCATCCAGGATCCGTTCCCCGGGTTCAAGCGCCAGCACTGCCCCGGACGGCTGCAACGTTACCTGCATCAATCTATTCCCAACTGATCCCACAGCTCATCGATGCGGCGGGTGACGGCCTCGTCCTTGACGATGACCCGGCCCCATTCGCGTGTCGTCTCGCCCGGCCACTTGTGCGTGGCATCCAGGCCCATCTTCGACCCCAGGCCCGATACCGGCGACGCGAAGTCGAGGTAGTCGATCGGCGTGTTGTCGATCATCACCGTATCACGCTTGGGGTCCATGCGCGTGGTGATGGCCCAGATCACGTCATTCCAGTCACGGGCATTGATATCGTCGTCGGTGACGATAACGAATTTGGTGTACATGAACTGTCGCAGGAACGACCACACACCCAGCATCACGCGCTTGGCGTGGCCTGGGTACTGCTTCTTGATGGTCACCACCGCCATGCGGTACGAGCAGCCTTCCGGTGGCAGGTAGAAGTCGATGATCTCCGGGAACTGCTTTTGCAGGATCGGCACGAACACTTCGTTCAACGCCACACCGAGGATCGCCGGCTCATCAGGCGGCCGCCCGGTGTAGGTGCTGTGGTAGATCGGTTTTTGCCGATGGGTGATGCGCTCGACAGTGAACACCGGGAAGCTGTCCACTTCGTTGTAGTAGCCGGTGTGATCGCCGTAAGGGCCTTCTGGCGCCATTTCGCCTGGGTGGATCACGCCTTCGAGGATGATCTCGGCAGTTGCCGGCACCTGCAGGTTGCTGCCACGGCACTTCACCAGTTCGGTACGGTTGCCGCGCAACAGGCCGGCGAAGGCGTATTCGGACAGGGTATCGGGCACCGGCGTCACTGCACCGAGAATGGTCGCAGGGTCCGCGCCCAAGGCCACGGCAACCGGGAACGGCTGGCCAGGGTTCTTTTCGCACCACTCGCGATAGTCCAGCGCGCCGCCACGGTGGCTCAACCAGCGCATGATGACCTTGTTGCGGCCGATGACCTGCTGGCGATAGATGCCCAGGTTCTGGCGGTCCTTGTTGGGGCCGCGGGTCACGGTCAGGCCCCAGGTGATCAGCGGTGCCACGTCACCTGGCCAGCAGTGCTGGATCGGCAACTGGCCGAGGTCGACATCATCGCCCTCGACCACGACTTCCTGACACACCGCATCCTTGACCACTTTCGGCGCCATCGACACGACCTTCTTGAAGATCGGCAGCTTCGACCAGGCATCTTTCAGGCCCTTCGGCGGCTCCGGCTCCTTGAGGAAGGCCAGCAGCTTGCCGATCTCGCGAAGCTCATCGACCGATTCGGCGCCCATGCCCATGGCCACCCGCTGCGGGGTGCCGAACAGGTTGCCGAGCACTGGCATATCGAAGCCTGTGGGCTTTTCGAACAGCAAGGCCGGGCCCTTGGCACGCAGGGTGCGGTCGCACACCTCGGTCATTTCCAGGACAGGGGAGATAGGAACCTGGATGCGCTTGAGTTCGCCGCGCTGCTCCAGGCCACGGATGAAGTCGCGCAAATCGCGATACTGCATGCATGAGCCTCGTGTTGGCCGTATCGGTCGGGGTGCAGAGTGTAGCGCCGAACGGCGTGCAATGGCCAAAAATGACTTGGGGCCGCTTCGCCTCCCATCGCCGTCAAGCCAGCCCCCACAAGGCTCGCAGAGAACCTGTGGGAGCCGGCTTGCCGGCGATGGGCTGCGAAGCAGCCCCAATCATTACTTGACCGATCTAACCGCTTACTTGCGCTTCATCGACAGGAAGAACTCGTCGTTGGTCTTGGTCTGCTTGAGCTTGTCGACCAGGAACTCGATGGCGGCGATCTCGTCCATCGGGTGCAGCAGCTTGCGCAGGATCCACATGCGCTGCAGTTCGTCATCGGCAGTCAGCAGCTCTTCGCGGCGGGTGCCGGAGCGGTTGATGTTGATGGCCGGGAACACGCGCTTTTCGGCGATGCGGCGGTCCAGGGGCAGCTCCATGTTGCCGGTACCCTTGAACTCTTCGTAGATCACTTCGTCCATCTTCGAGCCGGTTTCCACCAGCGCGGTGGCGATGATGGTCAGCGAACCGCCTTCCTCGATGTTACGTGCGGCACCGAAGAAGCGCTTCGGCTTCTCCAGGGCATGGGCGTCGACACCACCGGTCAGCACCTTGCCGGAGCTTGGGATCACGGTGTTGTAAGCACGCGCCAGGCGGGTGATGGAATCGAGCAGGATGACCACATCCTTTTTGTGCTCGACCAGGCGCTTGGCCTTCTCGATCACCATCTCGGCAACCTGCACGTGACGGGTCGGCGGCTCGTCGAAGGTCGAGGCAACCACTTCGCCGCGCACGGTGCGCTGCATTTCGGTCACTTCTTCCGGGCGCTCGTCGATCAGCAGAACGATCAGGTGGCACTCGGGGTTGTTACGGGTGATGTTCGCCGCGATGTTCTGCAGCATGATCGTCTTGCCCGCTTTCGGCGGAGCAACGATCAGGCCACGCTGGCCTTTGCCGATCGGGGCGCACAGGTCGATGACGCGGCCGGTCAGGTCTTCGGTGGAGCCGTTGCCGGCTTCCATCTTCAGGCGCTTGTTGGGGAACAGCGGCGTCAGGTTTTCGAACAGGATCTTGTTCTTCGCGTTTTCAGGGCGATCGAAGTTGATCGTGTCGACCTTCAGCAGGGCGAAGTAACGCTCCCCTTCCTTTGGCGGGCGGATCTTGCCGACGATGGTGTCGCCGGTACGCAGGTTGAAACGGCGGATCTGGCTAGGCGAGACGTAGATGTCGTCAGGGCCGGCCAGGTAGGACGCATCAGCCGAACGCAGGAAACCGAAACCATCCTGGAGAATCTCCAGCACGCCGTCACCCGAGATCTCTTCGCCGCTTTTCGCGTGCTTTTTCAGCAGGGCGAAAATCACGTCCTGTTTGCGCGAACGGGCCATGTTTTCGATGCCCATCTGTTCGGCCATTTCCAGCAGATCGGTAATCGGCTTTTGCTTGAGTTCAGTCAGGTTCATAAGGGGAGTGACGTAATCATGTATGAAGGGAGGATTAAGCTTCTGGCTTAATGAAGCCGCGCCGCTAGAAGGCGATAGGATCGCGCACAGATTCTAATTAGGAGTGCGTCGGCGACGGCGTGCAGGGGGCACTGGAGAAGCAGTGCGAGGCCGAATGTAACACTTGCTTTTTTCGACGTCTAGTGGGTTGGAAAAGAAAAGCCCCGGGGTTTCCGGGGCTTTTCACATCACAGGTGGGCGTCGAGGAACGCAGCCAGCTGGGATTTGGACAGTGCGCCCACCTTGGTGGCCTCGACGTTGCCGTTCTTGAACAGCATCAGCGTCGGGATGCCACGCACGCCGTGCTTGGCCGGGGTTTCCTGGTTGTCGTCGATGTTCAGCTTGGCGACGGTCAGTTTGCCCTCGTAGGTGGAAGCGATGTCGTCCAGGACTGGAGCGATCATCTTGCATGGGCCACACCATTCAGCCCAGTAGTCGACCAGCACCGGGCCTTGGGCTTGCAGGACTTCGGCCTCGAAGGTGGCGTCGGTGACGTGTTTGATCAGATCGCTGCTCATGGATATCTCCAGGGTCGTAAGCAAAAAACGTGGCCCATCATAGCCGCACCCACGCCCTACAGGAAGTCGCGGACGATTGAGTGTCACTATAGTTGTGCAAGACGCCACGAATCGAAACTGTCACATAAGTGTCATAGCATCGAATGGCACATTGCCTTGCATCAACCCTTGGCGTGCCGCGCGTTGGCGACAGCCAAGTATCGTGGCACGATTGCCAGGTTAACGACCGAGAACCCTCAGATCATGCCGCATACCTCCGCGAAGAACCTGTCTCTGATCGCCGCCATCGACCTAGGCTCCAACAGTTTTCACATGGTCGTGGCCAAGGCTCACCACACCGAGATCCGCATTCTCGAGCGTCTCGGCGAAAAGGTTCAGCTGGCCGCCGGCATCGACGAAGCGCGCAAGCTCAGCGAAGAAGCCATGGAACGGGGCCTTGAATGCCTCAAGCGCTTTGCCCAGCTGATAAACGGCATGCCCGCTGGCGCCGTACGTATCGTTGGCACCAACGCCCTGCGCGAAGCGCGTAACCGCAACGAATTCATCCAGCGTGCCGAGGCCATTCTCGGGCACCCTGTCGAAGTGATTTCCGGCCGTGAAGAAGCGCGCCTGATCTACCTGGGCGTGTCCCACACCTTGGCCGACACCCCTGGCAAGCGCCTGGTGGCCGACATCGGCGGTGGCAGCACCGAGTTCATCATTGGCCAACGTTTCGAGCCGCTGCTGCGTGAAAGCCTGCAAATGGGCTGCGTAAGCTTCACCCAGCGCTATTTTCGCGACGGCAAGATCACCCCGGCCCGCTACGCCCAGGCTTACACCGCTGCGCGCCTGGAGCTCATGAGCATCGAGAATGCCCTGCACCGCCTGACCTGGGATGAAGCCATCGGCTCGTCCGGGACCATCCGTGCCATTGGCGCCGCGATCAAGGCCGGCGGCCTGGGCAGTGGCGAGGTCAACGCCGAAGGCCTGGCCTGGGTCAAGCGCAAGATGTTCAAGCTTGGTGAGGCCGACAAGATTGATTTCGACGGGGTCAAGCCCGACCGCCGCGCCATCTTCCCGGCTGGCATGGCGATTCTCGAAGCGATCTTCGATGCACTGGAACTGCAGCGCATGGACCACTGCGATGGCGCCCTGCGTGAAGGCGTGCTGTTCGACCTGCTGGGCCGCCACCATCACGAAGACGTGCGCGAACGCACCCTGAACTCGCTGATGGAGCGCTACCACGTTGACCAGGGCCAGGCTGCACGGGTCGAGCGCAAGGCACTGCATGCCTTTGACCAAGTGGCCAAGGCGTGGGACCTGGAGGATGGAAACTGGCGCGATCTACTGGGCTGGGCTGCTAAAATTCACGAAATCGGGCTGGATATCGCCCATTACCACTACCACAAGCACGGTGCCTACCTGATCGAGCACTCCGACCTGTCGGGCTTCTCCCGTGAAGATCAGCAGATGATGGCCCTGCTGGTGCGCGGCCACCGCCGCAACATTCCCAAGGACAAGTTCGCCGAGTTGGGCGATGAAGGCGTAAAGCTGCTGCGCCTGTGCGTGCTGCTGCGTTTCGCCATCCTGTTCCACCACATCCGCGGCACCCAGCAGATGCCGAAGGTGCAGCTCGAGGCTGCCGATAACAGCCTGAACGTGGTCTTCCCGAAGGGCTGGCTGGAAGAGAACCAACTGACCCAGGCCGACTTCGCCAACGAGGCGGAGTGGCTGGCCCGGGTCAATTTCGTCCTCAGCGTACGTTAAGAACCGGGTTGCTCAGGCGCTCCAGCAGGGTCGCCTGGGCACTGCGCGGGTTCTGGTTACCGGTCGGCGTGCTGCGCACGTAACGCCCGTCAGGCTGCAGCGTCCAGGCGTGGGTGTTGTCGGTCAGGTAGCCTTCCAGCTCCTTCTTCACCCGCAGCAGCAGCTTCTTGCCCTCCACCGGGAAGCAGGTCTCGACACGCTTGTCGAGGTTGCGCTCCATCCAGTCGGCGCTGGACAGGTAGATCTGCTCTTCGCCGCCATTGAGGAAGTAGAACACCCGGGTGTGCTCGAGGAAGCGACCAATGATCGACCGCACCTGGATGTTGTGCGACACCCCCGGAATGCCTGGGCGCAGGCAGCACATGCCACGCACCACCAGGTCGATCTTCACGCCCGACTGGCTGGCCTTGTACAGCGCCTTGATGACCTTGGCATCGGTCAACGAGTTGAACTTGGCGATGATGTGCGCGGGTTTGCCCTCGAGGGCGAACTGCGTTTCCCGGGCAATCATGTCGAGCATGCCCTTCTTCAGGGTGAACGGCGCGTGCAGCAGCTTTTTCATGCGCAGCGTCTTGCCCATGCCGATCAGCTGGCTGAACAGTTTGCCGACGTCCTCGGTGAGCGCGTCGTCAGAAGTCAGCAGGCTGTAGTCGGTGTACAGGCGGGCGTTACCGGCATGGTAGTTACCGGTACCCAGGTGCGCATAGCGCACGATCTCGCCCTGCTCACGGCGCAGAATCAGCATCATCTTGGCGTGGGTCTTGAAGCCGACCACACCGTAGATCACCACCGCGCCCGCGGCCTGCAGGCGGCTGGCCATCTGCAGGTTGGACTCTTCGTCGAACCGCGCACGCAACTCGATCACCGCGGTGACTTCCTTGCCGTTACGCGCGGCATCGACCAAGGCGTCGACGATCTCCGAGTTGGCGCCGGAGCGGTACAGGGTCTGGCGTACGGCGAGCACGTGCGGGTCCTTGGCGGCCTGGCGCAGCAGGTCGACCACCGGGGTGAAGGACTCGAACGGGTGCATCAGCAGGATGTCCTGCTTGCTGATCACACTGAAGATGTTGTCGGCATTCACCAGCAGCTTGGGGATCGCCGGGGTGAACGGCGTGTACTGCAGCTCCGGGTGGCTGTCCAGGCTGGTGATGCTGAACAGGCGGGTCAGGTTGACCGGGCCGTTGACCTGATACAGCTCGCTCTCGCTCAGGCTGAACTGCTTGAGCAGGTAATCGGACAGGTGTTTCGGGCAGGTATCGGCCACCTCCAGGCGCACCGCATCGCCATAACGGCGCGAGAACAGCTCGCCGCGCAGGGCGCGGGCGAGGTCGTCGACCTCTTCCGAGTCCAGCGCCAGGTCGGCGTTACGGGTCAGTCGGAACTGATAGCAACCCTTCACCTTCATGCCCTGGAACAGGTCGTCGGCGTGGGCGTGGATCATCGATGACAGGAACACGTAGTTGTCGCCAGCACCGCCGACCTCTTCAGGCACACGGATGACCCGCGGCAGTAGGCGCGGCGCCGGGATGATCGCCAGGCCCGAGTCGCGGCCAAAGGCATCGACACCTTCGAGTTCGACGATGAAGTTGAGGCTCTTATTTACCAGCAACGGGAACGGGTGCGTCGGGTCGAGGCCGATCGGGGTGATGATCGGCGCGATCTCGTCGCGGAAGTAGCGGCGCACCCAGGTCTTGAGTTTGGGCGTCCAGTAACGGCGGCGGATGAAGCGGATGGCGTGCTTCTCAAGCTCCGGCAGCAACACATCGTTGAGGATCGCGTACTGACGCTCCACTTCGAAGTGCACCAGCTCGCTGATGCGCGCCAGCGCCTGATGCGGCTGCAGGCCGTCGGCACCTGCCTGCTCGCGGGCGAAGTTGATCTGCTTCTTCAGGCCCGCCACGCGGATCTCGAAGAACTCGTCGAGGTTGCTGGAGAAAATCAGCAGAAATTTCAGCCGCTCGAGCAGCGGGTAGGACTCATCCAGTGCCTGCTCCAGCACGCGAATGTTGAACTGCAACTGCGACAGTTCGCGATGAATGTACAGGCTGCTGTCGTCCAGGCTCGGGGTGGCGATGGCGGGCGTGGGCGCATGCACAGGGGCAGGCGCGACGGCGGCCTCGACTACAGGTTCCGGGAGCTCTGGCAGGTCTGGTGGGGTCTGCACCATTTCTTCAGGGACTGCCTCGGCATCCTTGATCACGACAGGTGTTAGCACTTCATTATTCATCTGGACGTTCCTGGAGGACGTTAACGCCCTATCATCAATTGAGCGGGACGATAAGCAGCCATTATGACGCCTGTGTTACAGACTGACGCAAGCCGCAGCTTGAGGGCAAAGCCATTGTCCTTGTAGGAATTGTTCACGTCGAGACACATTTGGACACTTTCACGAATGCCCGCGAAGGGGTAGGCTGCGCGTTCATTTCGCCAGCACCTCAGAAAATGCTTCAACAATTCCTGCAGGATTTCGGCTATTTTGCCCTTTTTCTAGGCACCTTCTTCGAAGGCGAGACCATCCTGGTGCTTGCAGGATTTCTCGCGTTCCGCGGGTACATGGACATCAGCCTGGTGGTGATCGTGGCGTTCTTCGGCAGCTATGCCGGCGACCAGCTGTGGTACTTCATGGGCCGCCGCCACGGGCGCAAGATTTTGGCGCGCAAGCCGCGCTGGCAGGCCATGGGCGATCGCGCGCTGGAGCATATTCGCCGCCACCCCGATATCTGGGTGCTGAGCTTCCGCTTCGTCTACGGCCTGCGCACGGTCATGCCCGTGGCCATCGGCCTGTCTGGCTACCCACCACGCCGCTACTTGCTGCTCAATGGCATCGGCGCGGCCGTCTGGGCCATGGCACTGGGCGCTGCTGCGTACCACTTCGGTGCCATTCTCGAAGGCATGCTGGGCAACGTGAAGAAGTACGAGCTATGGGTGCTCGGTGGCCTGCTGCTGCTGGGCGCCCTGCTCTGGCTGCGCAGGCGCTTTCGCACGTTGCGCGCGGAGCGCAAGGCGGCGGCAGAGAGCAAGGCCACAGAGGCTGAGCACGCTGTAAAACACGAGCAGGAACCAGGCCAGCGGCGTAACCGCCCATAAGCCCAAAGCGCCAGCCAGATACAGGGCCGGCGCATTCGACAGCAGGCGTGCCAGTTCCAGGCGCGCTGCCCACGGCCTGTCCTCCAGTGCCGCCCCCAGCGTGAACAGCCCAAACGCCATCACCGACCAGCCCAGCACCAAGGCCGCTGCCGGCACTCGCTCGGCGGCATCCATCAGGTAACTGCCCAGCGCCACATAAACGGCGAATTGCAGCACCACATACACCTGCTGCGCCCGCCCCAGTGCAATCTCGAATTTGCGGAACAGGGCCAGGTTCTGCTTGGCCTGTGGATAACGCGCGGCCACATCGGCCGGGCGCCATCCGGTGGGCATGAACCAGATACGCAGCTTGTCCCAGAAGCGCTCGGCGCGCCGGGCGTCGTCCCAAAGCTGGGCGTAAAACTGCAGGTTGGCCCACAGCGGGTTCCAGCTGGCCAGCGGCGTGGTCACGCCAAACACCACGGGTTCGGCCGGGTCTTCTTCCTTGAAGGTGCCGAACAGGCGGTCCCAGAAAATGAACACACCGCCGTAGTTACGATCCAAGTAAACAGGATTTTGCGCATGGTGGACGCGATGGTTGGACGGCGTGATCAGCACCCATTCGAGCCAGCCCAACTTGGGAACGTGCCGGGTATGTACCCAGAACTGGTACAACAGGTTGAGCGACGCCACGGTGATGAACACCAGTGGCGGCACGCCAATCAGCGCCAGCGGCAGGTAGAAGACCCACGAAAAAATGAAGCCGCTGCTGGTCTGACGCAGCGCGGTGGTGAGGTTGTATTCCTCGCTCTGGTGGTGCACCGAATGGGCTGCCCACAGCACGTTGCGCTCGTGGCCCAGGCGGTGCAGCCAGTAGTAGCAGAAGTCGTACAGTACGAAGGCCAGCAGCCAGACCCACCAGGCATCATGTGGCAAACGCAGCAGCGCCAGGTGCTCCCAGGCCAGCGCATAGGTCAGCAGCCCTACCCCTTTGGTCAGCAACCCGGTGCTGGTGGACAGCACGCCGGTGCTCAGGCTGTTGATCGAGTCGGCCAGGGTGAAATTGCGCTGGCCGCGGACACGGTCGGCAACCAGCTCAACCGCAATCAACACGAAGAAGAACGGCACGGCCAGCAATATCAGGTCCATGGACAGCAGCCTCGAAGGGTGTCCACAGAGATTAGGATGCACCCATGGGAATCCCTATGGCCACATCTGCCAAACTAGAGGACATTTAGCGCCTCGACACGGGAGTAATGAGCATGACGAAAAAAGTAGCGGTGATTCTTTCCGGCTGTGGCGTCTACGACGGCGCCGAAATCCATGAAAGCGTGATCACCCTGCTGCGCCTCGACCAGCGCGGCGCACAGGTGCAGTGCTTTGCGCCGAACATCGCGCAGATGCACGTGATCAACCACCTGACCGGTGAGGAGATGCCCGAGTCGCGCAACGTGCTGGTGGAATCCGCGCGCATTGCCCGGGGCGAGGTGAAAGATATCCGTGAAGCCAACGTTGAAGACTTCGACGCGCTGATCGTGCCGGGCGGTTTCGGCGCGGCGAAGAACCTGTCCAATTTTGCCGTGGAAGGCACCGAGTGCACGGTGCAGCCGGAGCTCCTGGCATTGGCCGAGGCCTTTGCCGAAGCCTGCAAGCCAGTTGGCCTGATCTGCATCTCGCCGGCACTGGCGGCGAAAATCTACGGCCCAGGCGTGGTCTGCACCATCGGTAAGGACGCAGATACCGCTGCGGCAGTGGTCAAGATGGGCGGTACGCATGAAGAATGCGATGTGCATGACATCGTCGAAGACACCCAGCGCAAACTGGTGACCACCCCTGCGTACATGGTCGCCACGTCGATCAGCGAGGCGGCTGGCGGGATCTACAAGCTGGTGGATCGCGTGCTGGAGCTGACCCACGAGGGGGACTGATCAGCCTTTGATTAGGCGCGTGAGGATACGGTCCAGCGCATTGGCGAACGCCTGCTTCTCGCGTTCGCCATAAGGCGCCTGCCCGCCCCCGACTTGGCCCTGCTCACGCAGTTCGGTGAACAGGTTGCGCACTGCCAGCCGATCACCCATGTTGCGCTCGTCGAACTCACGGCCGCGCGGGTCTAGCGCCGCGACACCCTTCTTGATCAGGCGGTCGGCCAATGGCACATCGCTGCAGATCACCAGCTCGCCGGGTGCGGCATGTTCGACCAGGTAATCATCAGCGGCGTCCATGCCGCTCGGCACGACGATCAGCCGCACCACGGCGAACGCGGGCTTGGCCACGGCCTGACCGGCCACCATGATGACCTCGAGCTTGCGCTTGAGGGCGAATTTGACGATCAGGTCCTTGGCTGCCTTGGGGCAGGCGTCGGCGTCGATCCATATGCGCATGTAGCAATTCTCTCTTCAGAGCTGTACCGGCCTCTTCGCGGGCAAGCCCGCTCCTACAGGTTCGCGCCGCCTCAAAGCTTGCGCTGTACCTGTAGGAGCGGGCTTGCCCGCGAAGAGGCCAGCAGCATCAATACCTAAACCGCAGCCCGGCGCTTCTCGGCCAGGCGACTGCGCCCATAAAGCACCACAATCGCCAGCAACGCCAGCGCCTGTGCCGCCAGCGAGTACGCATCGGCATGAACCCCCAGCCAATCGAACTCGAAGAACGCCACCGGCCGCGTACCCAGCACGCCTGCCTCTTGCAACGCCTTCACGCCGTGCCCGGCAAACACCACCGACAGCGCACACAGCAGCCCGGCGTTGATGCTGAAGAACAGCGACAGCGGCAGTTTGGCCGAACCGCGCAGGATCACCCAGGCCAGGCCGACCAGCAGCACCAGCGCCGTTGCGCCACCGGCCAGTACAGCTTGGTGCCCTGCAGGCCCAGCCTGCAGCCACAGGGTTTCGTAAAACAGGATCACTTCGAACAGCTCGCGGTACACCGAGAAAAATGCCAGCACGGCAAAGCCGAAACGCCCGCCGCCGCTGACCAGGCTGCTCTTGATGTAGTCCTGCCAAGCCGCGGCATGGCGGCGGTCGTGCATCCACACGCCAAGCCACAGCACCATCACCGCCGCGAACAGCGCGGTGCACCCTTCGAGCAGTTCACGCTGGGCGCCGCCGACGTTGATCACATAAGCTGCCAAGGCCCAGGTTGCAAAACCGGCGATCAGCGCCAGGCCCCAGCCGATATTGACGCTGCGCACTGCCGACTGCTGGCCAGTGTTGCGCAGGAAGGCCAGGATCGCAGCCAGCACCAGAATGGCTTCAAGGCCCTCACGCAGCAGAATCAGCAGGCCGGAAATGTAGCTCAGCGACCAACTCAGGCCATCACTGCCTAGCAACCTGGACGCTTGATCGAGCTTGGCCTTGGCCTCAGCCAGCCGCTGTTCTGCCTGGGCCACCGGCAGGCCGTCCTGCAGCGCCTGCCGGTAGGCCATCAGGGTTTTTTCGGTGTCCTTGCGCGCCTGGGTGTCGATGTTGTCCAGCGAGCTTTCCACCAGTTCGAAGCCCTCCAGGTAGGCCGCTACCGACAGGTCGTAGGCCTGATCGTGATCGCCTGCGCGGTAGGCTGCCAGGCTCTTGTCCAGGGTACTGGCGGTATATTCGAGCAACTGCGCCGGGCCACGCTTGACCTGCGGCGGCTGGGCACGCTGGGCGCGGAAAGCTTCCACGAACGCGGCGCCTTCGTTAGCGGCCACTTCCGCCGGGGTCTGGCGGGCCAGGTCGGCCAGGTTCCAGGTCTTGTCACCCTTGGCAGCCTGCGGGTCGGCGGTGAAGCTGGCGATATAGGCGGCGACGTCCCAGCGCTGGCGGTCATCGAGTTGGTCGGCGAAGGACGGCATTTCGGTGCCGTCGATGCCAAGCGCCAGGGTGTTGTAGAGGTCGAACAGGCTCAACTGGTCTAGGCGTGCGACATCACGCAAGTTCGCCGGTGCCGGCTCCAGGCCGACGCCAGCCGGGCCGTCGCCTGCGCCAGTGTCACCGTGGCAGATCGAGCAGTTCTGTGCGTACAGCGACGCGCCCCGGGCCGGATCAGGTGTAATCACCGGCGCCTGGCTGACCTCGTAGGCCACCGCCAGGCGAGCCCCTAGCTGACGGGCCTGCTTGGCGACTGCTGTGCCCTCCTGACGTTGCTCGATGGCCTGGCGCAGGGCTTGCACCCCTTGCTCCAGTGCAGCTTGCTCGGCATTTTCCGGCAGGCCTTTGACCAAGTCGGCCAGTACGGCGCTGAATTCCTGTTGCTCGCGGTACTCCCCGCTATCGATCACTTTGCCGTCGCGCACGGTCGGCGGGTAGTCGGCGCCGATGTAGTCCAGCAGGTGCAAGGCCTTGGTGGCCTCGGCGGCGGCTTCGGCGTGGGCCAAGCTGCTGCACAGCGCCAGCACCGGGCCTAGCAGTAATGCTGGAAGCCAGGCGAGCAGACGGGAACGGGTTTTCATGGCCAGTCTCGAAGGGAATGCGAAAGAGAACATTGTTCACTTCCACTCTTCTTACCTCAAGGTTTGTGGGCGGATTTCATGAAAAATCTTGCTACAAAACAGCTTGGGTCTGCTTCGCAGCCCATCGCCGGCAAGCCGGCTCCCACACGTACAGCGCACCACTTGAGCTCGCCGCTGCTGCGGACGCCGGTTGCCGGCCATAGGGCCTCGGAGCGGCCCCATAGACAAGCTCACTGAAGAGCCTTGCTCATCCCCCGCTCCAGATCATCAATCAATGCCTTGGCCATCTCACTGAGAATCCGCGCTGCACTGCCGGCGACACGATCGTTTTCCATCTCAGCTTCGGTGGTGAGGTGACGGATGCAGCCGAGTAGCACCGAGAGTTGCGAGAAAGCATGGTCGAACGGCACATCAGGTTTCAGGCTGAACAGGTCGAAGGTTTCAATGCCTGCCGTCGAGGCATCGCCTGGGCGCTTGCTCACGGTCTGGCTCCTTGAACACCTACATGCTCGTTCAACGCATTGATCATCCGGCATAGCAGGCGGATGTTCATGCCCATGGCGTCCCGCTGCGGCCCTTGCGGGCTGTCGAGCAGGACGCTGGTGGTCTGCTGCACGGCCTGGGTCAGTGCATGGATTAGCGCACTGCACTCTTTGGCGGTGGGTGGGTCCGGGAGCGAGATGGTGGGTGGATCGAGCAGAAGCAGAACGGATGGGGGCGGATCGGGAACGAGTTTTTTCATGGCCGAACTCCTGTACATGGAAGAATTCTGCCCTCCGCCTTGTCTCACGAATTTGGGTGGCAGTCGTTACACGGGGTGAGACCCGGGGTACAGGAGACCCGGCCAGACCAAAGTCTGCCCGTGCACGACCGCCATAAGCGATGCATCCTGTACCAGCCGGGTGTCTCACGCCCGATCGCCTTGCAAGGCGACCTGAGGACGTTATTCCCGGAGCACATTCCAGCCAAGTCAGCGCCGTCCGACAGCGATCGTAGGATAATTCCATAGGGATACAGAACCGAAGCATTTGGTTTCAGGTTCGGAAATGTCTTACAGCTCTAGAACTTAAGCGAGGGCTCTGCCCTCGATCGCCGGCAAGCCAGCTCCCACCGGTTCGGCGCAGGGCTCAGGCTGGCTTGATGCAATGCCTGTGGGAGCCGGCTTGCCGGCGATTGGGCCTCAAGGTTTGGCGGTATCTTTCCAGCCACCACCCAGCGCCAGAAACACCCCAATCTGCCCCATCGCCACCTGGCTGTTGGCCGCCGCCAACTGCGCGCGCATGTCGGTGTAAGTGCGGGTCGCTTGCAGGTCTGCCAGGAACGACTCACGCCCTGCCTGGTAATAGCGAT
>Ga0213823_1000509_pt1 | contig 32049 bp, 24 predicted proteins | sample MC6MC0907MG_FD_179887 | JGI IMG/M metagenome (GOLD analysis project Ga0213823, IMG submission 179887) | Enriched soil aggregate microbial communities from Iowa State University, Ames, United States - MC6-MC0907-MG | ecosystem: Environmental > Terrestrial > Soil > Unclassified | place: USA: Iowa...
AAGGTATCTTTATATTTCTTTAATAAATCTCGATAGGGTAAAGGGATATAACTTTTACCTGAAAATAAAAAAACATATCCTTTTTCTAGCATTTTCTTTCAAGTTTCATACACTTTGGCCCAAGGGACACCAGATAAAAGCGCAAGCATTTTGCCGTTAGCAGGATAGTCTTTTAATAAAGCAATATAGATTATAGATTCATACTCTGTATAACCATTACTCTTCAGGGAATGGACAATTTTCTCAATAGGCAGACTAACACCTAAGAAATTCTACTACTCGGGTAGTGTATATATTACACATCCTTCCAAAAAAATTTTATATTAATAAAATGCCTAGGGGCTTAATCTCTTACCATTTCCCCAGTTTAATCCGCATTCGCACTGAATTTAGCTCTAAATGCAGCTTTTCAAGTGGTTAGTTTAATATTTTCGTTTGAAATGGCTAAAAAATAACTGCTGAAACGGATGGCAGGTTTTTCTGGAAAAATAGATTGCTTTAACATAAAGAACCCAAAAAAGAGTTTAAAGACGAAGATTGATAGCATTTTACCGATTCTATCGGAAATCTTTCAAAGGTAGATCTACATATTTTTGACCGGGTAGGTATGGATTTTCCGTATAGTTTGTCAAAGGTTCGAAAGGTATAGGAAAGGTGCCTGTCCCATTACTGTAACGCCTTAACTTGGTTGGGACATATATATTCAATTCTTAATTTTTAACGTCAATGGCATTCCCTTTTTTACGGTTGCTGTGATGAATTGATTATCTGGCGGAAATAAATGGTTAATGCTTTCTAGGTTCTCAAGGAAAATCGGTTCGTGATGAGATATTGAAAAAACCTCCATATATAGATGGAGGTTGGGGTGTGTTAAACAGTTCTGGAATGTTGATTTCAAACAGATGTCTTTGATATATAAATTTAAATCTTGATAATGTATTTCTTAAAATTAATAGCCAACCTCTACTGAAGCAACTACTATGTACATCAGATCATTTTTATCTCCCTTATCCTCGAGGGCAATCCCGCTGGTTGTCATCATTCCTCCATCCATGACTTCCACCGTAACGGTTCCATATGGCAGAGCCCCTTTTACAGCCGCAATATCGAGATTCTCTTTATCACAAGGAACGGCAAGTTTCACATTCACTTTCATATTATGTAAATTGTTTTCAGGGAGTACAGAACGGATGCCAGGCATCGAATTAAAGTGAATCGCATTTTTTACTGCCCGAACGGCTGCTTTCGTAATATTTTGACCATGCACATCAATCCCCATCCCAGTTTCAATAAACATTAATTTTTCCATAATTGATTTATCTTCCTTTCCATTTGCATTTACCACTATATTTTATCGTTTTTCATGGATGATGTTAAATATTTGCTGTAGATGCACCAACTTTACTGAGATTAGGTTTCAAATTCGGAATTTTTTCTCCTTTAGGTTGGGAAAGGAAGTCAAATTATTGTAGGATAATTTTGGTTGAAAAATATCAAAAAAATAAAGAAAAGGAGCATGAAAATGGGACCGATCTCCTTGATGGGGACCTGCTATTGCAGTAAAACGTATGGTGTGTCAGCATATATAAATATCAAAGGGAGATTGCCATCAACCGGTAGTCTCTTTTTTTGTTAATTTGTATAATACATTGTAATTTTGTCCCTGTCGCTTGATATTTTGAATATTCAATCATATAATGGAAACGCATACATTATTTTACTCCTAGAATATTTAAAACGTAAGGGGGAAATGAAATGCCAAAAACTATGTTCAAGCTTGATTTGAGTAAATCAATGGAAGAGCAACTGCATCCTGGCCACAATCGTTGGCATCCGGATATACCTGCTGCCTTTTCTGTTGAACCAGGAACATCGTTTCGGTTGGAATGTAAGGATTGGACAGACGGACAAATTAAGAATGATGATAATCCCAATGATATCAGGGATGTAAACTTAGCTCGTGTTCATGTATTAAGTGGACCAGTATATGTAAATGGCGCACAGCCGGGAGATTTATTGGTAGTTGATATTTTGGATATTGGGGCGTTTCAGGATGAAGAATGGGGCTTTAATGGGATTTTTGCACGAGAAAATGGGGGAAGCTTCTTAGTCGATGAATTTCCTGAAGCAGCAAAGTCTATTTGGGATTTCGAAGGCATCTATACTACATCCAGACATGTGCCAGGTGTGAAATTCGCTGGTATCATGCACCCAGGGCTAATTGGTGTTGCACCTTCAATGGAGCTTTTGCAAAAGTGGAATGAAAGAGAAAAAGAGCTTAGAGATACAGATCCTAATCGAGTCCCGGAATTAGCCACCAGACCAAACCCTGAGGCAGCCGTTCTTGGAACGCTAAAAGGAGCAGAATTTGACCGGGTCGCCATGGAAGGAGCAAGAACGGTCCCGCCAAGGGAAAACGGGGGAAATTGTGATATTAAAAACCTATCGAAGGGTTCAAGAATTTACTTCCCGGTTTTCGTTAAAGGGGCCAAGCTTTCAGTTGGCGACCTCCATTTCTCACAAGGTGACGGAGAAATCACTTTCTGCGGCGGTATTGAAATGGCGGGCTGGATTGACCTCAAGGTAGACGTCATTAAAGGTGGTATGGAAAAGTATAAAATTACAGAAAACCCAGTATTCAAACCGGGGCCTGTTGATCCTCATTATTCTGATTTCTTAGTGTTTGAAGGAATTTCTGTAGATGATAGGGATGGGAAGCAGCATTATTTAAATGCTAATTTGGCTTATCGCCGAGCTTGTTTGAATGCAATTGAATATATAAAAACCCTCGGCTATACAGGAGAGCAGGCATACATGATTTTGGGTACAGCTCCGGTTGAAGGAAGAATTAATGGAATTGTAGACATTCCAAATGCCTGCTGTACAATTGCGATTCCAACGCAAATTTTTGACAAAGATATTTTACCGAAATAAATAGCGGGGAAAGGAAATAACATGCCCAGTTACACATTTCATTGCCCCGATTGTGGAGAATTTACATTATTCTTTAAATTAATGACAGGAAATAAAGATAAAGCTGTATGTCCCGATTGTGCACTTGAATCAAATCGAATCTATTATGCTCCTAATCTCTTTTCCCATTCAAAAGAGATACGCACTCGAATTGATAAAGGTATGGAGCCTCGCAGAATGACACGCGAAGAATTAGGTCCTAAACAGACAACAAGGAAGAAAGCAGCTGCTAATCGCCCATGGCAAGTAGGAAATTGAAGGAAGCAAAGGGAGGGTTCAACCTTCTTTTGTTTTTTTTATTAAAATATAATAATTATGAAAGTTTTTAAAAACAAATCATAAGAATTTCTTATCCCTTTTCATAAAAACAATTAAATATTTTTATTTGACAGAAAGAAATATACTGTTTATGACAATGGGGAAGATAATATGGAATATATTATTATTTTTTTGATTGGTATTCACGGAATGGCGGAAAAAATCAACAGGACACCATAAAACTATTGATTGAACATAGAGCAGATGTAAATATTCCTGACTCAGAAGAAGTTACTCCTCTTGAGCACGCAAGAGAAAAGGAATTTGTGGAGATTTAAAAGATTTTGAAGGCTGCTGGTGCAAAATAAACACGATGCAGCAAAAGTGCCAGGTACCATCCAGAGATTTGGAGGGTACCTGGCACTTTATTTAATGGTCGATAATGACGGACTTTATGATAACAATAAACGTTAACAGTTAATTAGCTACTTGGCACTTATTAATAGAGAAGGAGCAGCTGAATTTGCCGTATTGGCCTAATTTAGCAGCTCCTTCCAATCTAAAGAGCATATAAAATAAAACGCTCCTTTTTTATGAAGGAGCATTCTCATGTATTGTGACCTTTTACAAAGAGTTTATCGACTTTTAATGATTTCTTAATCAGTAAATATTGTTCCATCTCTTTCAAGAGTCGAAATAACTGGGCTCTGGCCTCAAATTCCTCCCTCGATTTTGGGAGAGGTTCTTCCTTAAATTGCTCTTGTAAATCACGCAAGCGAATTAAATAAACTTGAGCCGTATTTCCTGGGTGAATGGCTTCGGTTAATTCTTCAAGAAAATCCGCTATCATATATCGTTGTTCGACAAGCAGGTCAATGGATGTCACCATCGGTAGAATCCGTTCAATAATTTCAAATTGTTTTTCACGCGTCTTGAAATAATGGTAATAATAATTTTGCGTTCGCAAAAAATGGTTTTGGACATCCCGAAACGCAATACTTTTCGCTTCTTCCAGCAAGCGGGCCGTTTCAATGATTTCTTTTCCCACCCAGCGGCTTTCATTGGTCCGAAGGTAGGAAATCATTTCTTGAAAGATTGTTCGGAAGTTTTCTTCTATTTCCACTTGATATTGTTTCAATTTGGCATCAAGGCTTGGCATGTAAAAATTGACAAGAAGAGCAACGCCAATTCCAATGAAAATAAGAGCGATCTCGTTAAATATAATTTCAAGCGTGATGTTTTTGCTTGTGTAAAGATGAAGAATAATGACCGAACTGGTTACGATCCCTTCAGATACCTTAAAACGGACGGTAACAGGAATAAACACCAAGAGCAGTAATCCAATCACAACCGGATTATAGGCAATTGTTTCAAATAAGATAAACGAAAAGACTATGGCAAGTATACAGGCGAAAAATCTGGAGTATGCAGCATGCAGCGATTTCTTTTTGGAATTCTGTACACATAGGATGGTGATGATTCCTGCGGAAGCAAAGGAATTCAAGCCGAAAAATTGAGCAATACTAATCGCTGCAGCAGCCCCGATGGCAGTCTTGATGGTTCGATAACCGATTTTTAATGAGAACATATCATACCTCTAATTTATGTATATCTTTACATAGTATATAAAAAAATACCGATCCCATCCACAGGAGTATCTTAAATAATGAATGGATATTATTGTCTTTATAAACTGATTGACAGTGGGTGTAATAATGGGTGGGATTGAAATCATATCATCAACAAGCAAAAGAGGGTAAAGTGGCTCATTAATAAACATTTAATTGTTGTTATGTTATGGTAACACATTCATTAATTATCATTGGAAAGTTCAATTTATCTTAGGTGCTTCCAATTCTGTAATTGTGGCAAATAAACCGGCGGAAGAACGATGGAAAATAAAAAAACTTTATCTGATTGCTATCAAATGGAAAATGTACTCACTTAACAATCTGATTTACAGTGTGTGGTTAGTTTTTCTATGCTTATATTAATTACTGCAGCTAGGAAAGTATGCTTTATCCTTCATCTAGGGAAAAAACTTCACACAGAAACTGCGAAAAAAATTCAGAAGGAGATAGATGAATTGCTTGGCCATGTGTATGAAAAATCTGATTCAAATGTTTGATCGAATTCTGAAAATAATTAAAAGATTATTTTTGCTGATGTATCTAGTTTTTCATCCACGTTGATTCATATATTACTTTTGAAAATGTATACGTATTATAAGTTACCGTATCACCTCAATAAATATCCCAACAACACAGTTATTTAACAAAGCCCTATGATAAAATAAATCATAAATATAAGTGCGGTCCACAAATGATGTTGGAGTTGAAAAGTATGGGTAGTATATTTGCGAAATCGTACGACTTTTTTATGAAGCCATTGGAAAAAAAGAAATTTAATCAGATTCGATTGGAACTTTTAGCAAATGCTACGGGGAGTGTCCTTGAATTGGGATCGGGGACTGGAGTAAATTTCTCTTTTTATGAGACTGCCGAAAGAGTAACAGCGATTGAACCAAGTTTGCATATGATAGAGCGTTCAATTCCAAAACAAAAACAATCGCTTGTTCCAATTGAAGTATTTCGGGCAGGTGCAGAAGATTTGCCATTTGAATCCGATACTTTTGATACAGTTGTAGCGACTCTCGTCTTTTGCACCATCCCAAATCCGGAAAAAGCAATCTTGGAGATGAAACGAGTTTGTAAACCAGGAGGGAAAATCCTCCTATTTGAACATGTTAAAATGGAAAATCGTTTACTCGGAGCTCTTCAGGAGTTGTTAACACCTGTTTGGAAAAAAATTTGTGATGGATGCTGTTTAAATAGAAAAACCATTGAGCTTTTGGAGCTTAATGATATTACGATTACGAAGGTTCAAAATTACTACAGTGATTTATTTGTGTATATCGAGTCTGTAAATAAGAAATGAAGAATAATGAATACAAACAGAAGGAAAATCCAATAAAGAAAATGATTCAAAAAATAGAAAAGGGGTGGCTGTAAAATATGGAAGTAAACAAGGTTAAGTTTGAATCAATTGATGAATACATTTCCCAGTTTTCTGTTGAAATTCAGGAAATCCTTGAAACGCTTAGGAATGTTATTCAAGAATCAGCGCCAGATGCAATAGAAAAGATTAGTTATCAAATTCCAACTTTTCATTTACATGGAAATCTGGTACATTTCGCTGCCTATAAAAATCATATAGGCTTTTATCCAACTTCTAGTGGAATCGCTGCTTTCATACATGAATTATCAGAATATACAAGTTCAAAAGGGGCAGTTCAATTTCCATTAGATAGGCCGGTGCCATATGAACTAATAAGCAAAATTACTAAATTTAGAGTTGCTGAAAATATTAAGAAAGCAGAAGAGAAAAAGAAAAAGAAGAAATAATTTCAAAGCGGTGTTTGTCAAGATGGATGTCTCCTTTTCCTTGTATTCTAGTGGAAAAAATTATTGAGTTACTATCGCGCTTCGCCATAGTGACCTTTGCATAAAAGAATAGAAGGGGAGCTGTGTTGGAGACTATATATCTGAAAATTTACATACGCTGAGAAACAGACCTTTGATTTCTTCCTGGCTTAGAGAATGCGAAAAGGCAGTCCCAAAATTCTATTTTATTGGTCATAAATATAATGATCGTGTCTTTGTCGCTATTGATATTTTAACAGAAGTACCGCTTGATGTAATAGTGTATGACCCAATAGCTTTCCCACCTAAAAAAGGAGAAATCGCTATGGGGACTCTTATCCCATTAGGCGGAGGATTACATTTCCCCATTGTTGATTTTTATCATTTCGATTACGATGCAAGGAAAGCTATTGCTAGTTACTTTCATCACTACTATGAAAAACACTTGAAATCATCTACCATGTATGAGGCATTTATCCACGTACTTTCTGTTATGCTGCAAATTGAAAGAATCATCTTCATGGAAAATCAGGGAAAATCTTCTTCAAAATAATTTCTTCCATTTTTCAAATAATATTTCATATACTCTTCATTCCCATTGACCTATTAAAAATAAGTAAATTTAATCTAATATCATTACATAAGGATGAGTAATGATAGGAGTTTGTAATCAAAAACAAGGGATTATAGTAAAAATTTTCCGAATCTTCCGTCCTTTTGATAAAATAAATTTGAAACATGTTAATATGAGGGGGAGAAAAGGATGAGGCTTTTTTGGAAAGGTAGGATTGCAGTTGCAGTTTTATTAAGTGTCCTCCTGATTGTCGGGACACTGCCTTTTAGCGCTCAAGCTAAAGGAAAAAAAGTTGATTATGAAAAGTACAGCCAGGTTGCCATAGGAAAGGATGGAATGGTTGCAACCGCGCATCCTTTGGCATCAGAAATAGGGGCTGAAGTATTAAGAACAGGCGGGAATGCGATTGATGCGGCAGTAGCGATTCAGTTCGCTTTAAATGTTGTTGAGCCAATGATGTCTGGCATTGGCGGAGGCGGCTTTATGATGGTTTATGATGGAAAAACAAAAGAAACAACTATAATTAATAGCCGGGAGCGAGCGCCTAAAGGAGCAACTCCGGATATGTTTTTGGATCAAAATGGACAACCAATTCCATTTGCTGAACGTGCAACAGGGGGTAAAGCGGTTGGGGTCCCAGGTACATTAAAAGGGCTCGAAACAGCATTGGAAAAATGGGGAACCCGCCCGATGCAGCAGCTGATTGGTCCAGCAGTTAAGCTTGCAGATAAAGGCTTTCCGATTGATTCGGTACTAGCAGATGCTATTGCTGAAAACAAAGAAATGCTATCGAGGACTGCAGCCAAGGACGTCTTTCTTCCAAATGGAAAACCATTGCAAGAAGGAGATACACTTGTTCAAAAGGATTTGGCAAATACATTTAAATTGATTCGTTCTAAAGGGGCAGATGGCTTTTATAATGGACCGATTACGCAAGCGCTTGCAAGCACAGTTCAGAAATTTAGCGGTTCTATGACCGCAGAAGATCTCAAAAACTATCATGTTACGATTGATAAACCAATCTGGGGTGACTATCAAGGATATCAGATTGCAAGCATGCCTCCTCCAAGTTCAGGCGGAGTGTTCCTTTTACAAATGCTAAAGATTTTGGATGATTATCATCTTTCACAATATGATGTGAAATCATGGCAAAAATACCATCTACTTGCAGAAACAATGCATCTTGCCTACGCAGACCGTGCGGCATATGCAGGTGATCCAGAATTCGTGAATGTGCCGTTAAATGGACTTTTACATCCAGAATATATTAAAGAACGTCAAAAGCTAATTAGTCTTAATAGTGTAAACAAGAATCCCAATGCAGGAGACCCATGGAAATACGAATCCATTGGAGCGAATTATCAGCTTACAAAACAGCCTGATGATCGAAAATATGGAGAGACTACTCATTTTTCCGTTACGGACAGATGGGGAAATGTCGTTTCCTATACGACAACAATTGAACAATTATTTGGTACAGGAATTATGGTACCAGGGTACGGTATTCTTTTGAATAATGAATTGACTGACTTTGATGCAGTTCCTGGCGGTGCAAATGAAGTACAGCCAAATAAGCGTCCATTAAGCAGCATGACGCCAACAATTGTATTCAAGGATAGCAAACCAGTTTTAACAGTTGGGTCACCAGGCGGTGCAACCATTATAACATCAGTGTTACAGACGATCCTATATGCAATTGAGTATGATATGGAACTAAAGCAAGCGGTAGAAGAACCAAGAATTTATACTAATAACTTAAACTCTTATCGTTACGAATCTGGTATTTCTAAAGAGGTTATTAATCAGCTAAATAATATGGGACATAAATTTGATTCTAGCCCAGTGACGATTGGAAATGTTCAGAGCATATTAATTGATCATAAAAATGGAACGTTTAAAGGAGTAGCTGATTCTAGCCGCAATGGAGCTGCAATTGGCATAGATTTAAAGGGGAAAAAGAAATAAATTGATGGATTCTTTGGAGTCAGGTCACTATTGGTGTCCTGACTCTAATTTGTGTAATAAAGAAAAAAATAAAAGTTTTTAATAAACATAACATGGGGGAGAAAAAGTGTCTTATCAACTTAAAGAGAAAATGTTTACATTAAATTCAAATAGAGAGCTTGCAAGTTAGATGGAAAACATTTTTATGAAAAAATTTATGTTCATTCTTATTTTAATAACTTGTTTGTACGTTTGTTTCCATTTACAAGCCTACTTTCTATTTAATATCAAAATGGGACTACTTCATTAAGTGTTGTAGTCCCATTCTTATTGCCGATATTTCAATATTATTAGAAGGATATATTATAAAATTTCTAATATTCCCGCAATAATAAATGATTTTTGTCTTTGCTTAGTTTCTCATGCCTTTTTTCCCATTAAAAAAATAGCAGGCAGGACTCCGGAATCATTTTTGTCGGAATTTTCGTGAAATTTGTGTTATTAGAAGGAATTTCCAGTATTTTTGAAGTATTCTTTCAATTATCAAATTCTAGGAGGTGCAGTTTTTTGTCGTTTTTGCGAAAAAAATCAAAGAGAGAATGGTTTGCTATACTTTTGTCACTATTAATCCTGTTTTCCACGTTTGCGCCGCAGGCAGCACTGGCAGAAGCAAAGACATCCTCTTTTTCCAAAGAGGAGCTTCAGTTGGAAAAGAATCGGGAGCAGGAGGCCAGGGCTGCTGAACCGAAACATGAAGAGCCTGAAAAAAGTGAGGATTCCGACACGAACGAACTTACAAACCTTTTAACAGGCCTTGGAATTAAGCCGGCACCGCTTGAAGAAGCAGTAGACAAAAAAGAGAAATCGGAAGCAACACTGCAGGAAGCGTTCAAGAAAAACAGTGAAGTCGACGTCATCATCAGGATGAAAAACCAACCAGACCTCCAGGCAATTTACCCCCAGATGAAACAGAAGAAGAACCGCACCGAAAAGATCACAACTATCAAAGATCACCTCACACAAAAAGCCGACAACTCGCAAAAAGGAATTCAACAGGCACTAAAGGCGATGGAATCAAAAGGAAAAGCCAAGAAAAAGGAAACATTGTGGATCATCAATGGTCTTTCCGCTACAGTGACGAAGGAAGCATACGAAGAGCTGAAGCAGCGGGATGATATCGTGGAAATTACCTTGGATGGAATTGTAAGCTTGCCGGAAATCACGGTGGAGAATGATCCGCCAAGGCTTCCCGAATGGGGCCTTGAGAAAATTTTCGCACCAAAAGTCTGGGGGCAATACGGGCTTAAGGGCGAAGGAATTGTAGTAGGCATCATGGATTCCGGAGTTGACGGAAATCATGAATCCCTAAGAAAGAATTACCGCGGCCGTGACGGCAATCAGCAATATTCCTGGATCGACCTGTCAGGTCAAAATTATTCAACACCAAATGACGGGAATGGCCATGGTACCCACGTTGCCGGGACGGCAGTTGGAGGCGGCGAAGGTGAGCCAATCGGCGTTGCTCCTAGAGCTGAATGGATTGCAGCCAAAATTTTCAACGACAACGGGAATGCCACTCTTTCGGGCGTCCACCAGGCATTCCAATGGTTCCTTGCACCTGGAGGAGACCCTTCCAAAGCACCACACGTTGTCAACAATTCTTGGGGGAATTCGAATACATACACTCTCGAATTCTATGAAGATGTGAAAGCATGGATCGCAGCAGGTATTTTTCCTTCCTTTGCTGCAGGAAATGACGGGCCGGGGTCCCAGACGATCGGATCACCGGGCAGCTTCCCGGAAACGTTTGCCGTCGGAGCCACCGATATGTATGACCAAACGGCCTCATTCTCTAGCAGGGGCCCGGTTTACTGGGAGGATGGCAATGGCGAAAGGAAGCGGATCATCAAGCCGGATATTTCCGCCCCGGGCCACCGGATTTATTCGGCATGGCCAGGTAAATTAAATAAAGGAAAATATAATACGATCAGCGGGACATCAATGGCCACTCCGCATGTAACCGGAGCGATTGCGCTTCTTTATCAGGCAAACCCGGAGCTGACGGTTGATGAGGTTAAAAAAATCCTGAAGGATACCACCCGCAAGGATCCTCATATGGGAACCCTGCCAAACGATTCCTATGGCAGCGGGATCATCAATATTTACCAGGCGGTCACCGAAGCGGTTTTTGCCGGTGAGTTGAAGGGGACTGTTAAAAACAAAAAGGGTGAGCCAATCGCAGCCAATTTAAACATAGATGCTGAAGGCCTCTCCTACCAAATCACGAAGGATGGCAGCTTTTCTTTTAAAATTAGGGAAGGCTCTCATAAAGTAACAGTTACTTCCTTTGGCTACAAGACATATCAAGGAACAGTCACGCTTAAGAAAGGCGAAGTAACGAATGCTAACTTTGTCCTTGAAGACGCGGAGGCCTACAACGTCAACGGAAAAGTCTTTGATGAGACCGGCAAACCGGTTCCTTATGCGTTTATCCGAATAAAAAACACACCTCTTTCTGCCATCCGGACAGACGAAGGCGGTAATTTTGAAATCAAGCGGGTTCCGACAGCGGCCTATGAAATGCAGGTAACAGGTGAGGACATTAAAGGCAAAGCGGAGGAACTGACTGTAAACAAAAATATCACGCTCGAACTGAAGGTCCAAAGGCTTGCAGCCGCACCAAGCAAACAGTGGGGCATGGCAAATGGGAATGCCCAGCGGAATGCTGTCTCCGGTAATGCGATTGATGCAGCTTCGCTTGAAAAAGGCTGGGAATACAGTACAGAAGGGAAAGGCGACATCCTTTTCTCAACACCTGCCGCCGCTAATGGGTATATGGTTTTAACAACTGACAAGGGCTGGGTCGTTGGACTTGATTCCAAGTCAGGCAAGGAACGATGGTCTGTCAGGATTGGCAGCAAAAACCGCTCGTCGCCGACCATTGAACAAAACACAGTCTACCTTTCCGGCGGCCAGGATGGGAAGATTTATGCGCTTGACCTCGCATCAGGAAGCATCAAATGGAGTACAACGGTGGGGGCAATGGCAATCTATGAATCTCCAGTTTACCATGAAGGCACCCTTTTCGTATCCTCGGACCTTACGGAAAATGCCCATTTGCATGCATTGAACCCTGAAACGGGCAGTAAGCTGTGGAACGTAAAGCTTGGCGCGCCGACCTATTTTGGGCCAAGCATCGGGAATGGCTTGATTTATGTTGGCAGCTATGACAACCAAATGATTCGTGCGTTAAAAATAAAAGACGGCACTGAAGTGTGGCAGAAAAAACTATCCGGAGAAGGGATTGCCTCCAAACCGGTGTACGACAACGGAGTCCTTTACTTTACCGGCATCAATTTCGATACGGACGGCGGCACACTGTATGCGGTTGATGCAGCGACAGGAGCAGATAAATGGAAGGTTCCCGGTATCGGGGATACCCAGGCGGGATCGCCGATTGTCTATGAAAATATGGTCATCATGGGATCAGCAGTGCAGTCCAATCTGCGCGCATTCGCTAAGGATACGGGGAAAGAATTGTGGAGCAACACGTCGGTTGGAACAACATTAAATAGTGGCTCGGTAACGGCGAACGGCCTGCTGTTCTTTGCTTCCACGACTGGTTCCGTTTCGGTTCTGGACGTTTTCACCGGGGAAAGGCTGAAGGATATCATTCTTCCGGAATACAGCACATCGGGAATTCCGATCCTTCCCGGCCAGTTGATTCTGCCGTATTTAAAAGGTATTCAAAGCTATCAGTCTCCCGGCATTCTTACCGGGTCCTTTAAGGACGCGAATGGCAAGCCTGTCAAAGGGACGCTGACGGTCGAAGAAACAGGGGAAACAACGGCAGCGGAGGCGGACGGCAGCTTTGTGGTGAAGCATGCTCCGGGTGAATACACGGTCCTCATTTCGCTTTATGGAAAAAAGCAGATCACCGAGAAGGTTCAGTTTGTTTCCGGCTATAAGCTGGCAAAAGACTTTCAGCTTGAGGATGCAAAGAAAGGCTCGCTATCGATTGCCGTCAAGGATAAACGGACAGGAAAACCGCTCAATGGCGTAACGGTCGACATGAAGTCTGCCGGCATTCACGGCGCGACGGATGACGCCGGGATGTTTACCAAAGAAGACGTCTTCGAAGGTAAATGGGACATTGCATTTTCGCTGGGCGGCTTTAAGGACAGTACCGCTAAAATTACGGTCAAGCCGGGTGAAAAAGCAGCACTCACCTTTGAGCTGCAGCCAATCGATGTGGCGGTTCTGAACGACTATAAAGGAGACATCACCAAACTTCTCGAAGCGAGCGGCTATCATGCGGAAGAACGTGGCTGGGATGTTATTAGTGATATCGGCCGCTACAAGGTGTTATATCTGAACGGCGCATATGGCACTGATGGAGTAATACCAACGGAGAAAGAGGTTACGAAGCTAATCAATGAAGCGAAAAAGCATGATGTGAGCATCATTTTTACCGATCAATGGGGCCAAAGCTATGGTTCCATCCACCAGCTGAAGGATTATTACCAAAATCCAAGTGACCTTGGCCACAGCTATAATGAAGGGGAGGTAACCCTGAAGGTGGAGTCCGAGCATCCGATTGTAAAGGGGTACAAGGCAGGGAGCGAAATACCGCTGCTGGTGCATAATGCGGACTTTGCCTGGTTCAATAACTACACAGGCCGGACGCTTGGCAAAATCGGCACCGCGAAAATTGGCTATGTTGGTTCCGGCGTTGCCTATCAGGCCGTCTCGGAAAACAGCACCCACCTCTTGTTGTCGAATTTTGCTTCCGTACCATGGGAAACAGCCGATGACTGGATGCTTGGACAGAAACAAATTCTGCTGAATAGTCTTGACTGGCTATACAGCTCCCAGTTTGGAAAAGTATCCGGAACAGTTCTAAATGCCGCCGGCGAACCGGTCGAAGCGAGTATTGAAGTAGTCGAAACAGGTGTGAAGGCGAATAGCAGCGCAAACGGGGAATTTGAATTTTTCCATGACGAAGGCACCTTTACCCTTGAGGTACGCGGCAAAGGCTTGGGCACCTATACTGGAACGTTCACGTCAGAGAAAGGCAAGCCTGCCCAAGTCGCCGTTAAGCTTGGAAACTCGGAACGAGGAAGCTTGTCTGGCTTGATTACTGATGCGTTGACGAACCTCGAAATCGAAGGAGTGAAAGTGGAAGCCGCAAATGCTGCCGGGGCAATAGCTGCCGAAACTCGGTCTGTTGAAAACGGCCGTTACCAGCTGACAGGACTTCAGGAAGAAACGTATACACTTACCTTTAGAAAAGAAGGATATATTGTCCACTCGGAGAAGGTGGATATTGCCCGCCATTCAGGCGACATCGATGTGAAGCTTCATACGATGCCATCGGTTGCCGTCGTAGGGGACCACTATTCGAGTGACACCAGCTTTAAAGCACTGCTTAAGGAATACGGCATCTCGGTTGTCGAGGTCCAGCCTGCCGACCTTCCGAAGCGAATCAGTGAATTTGATGTTGTGTTCATTAACGAGCCGAGCACGATTGGATTTACCAAAACCGTTTTTGAAAATACTATGAAAGCCGCCGACCTAGCGGGAACGAGCGTGATATTTGGTGATAACTACTGGAGCGGTTCAGGCCTCAACCACCTGGTAAACTACAGGAAGGATCCTGAATCTCGGACAACGGTCCGCAGTACGACACAGGCAGCTGTATACAAAATCCTGGCAGAGCATCCAATCTTCGACGGAGCGAAAGCAGGGGATGCGATCAAGATTTTGACTCCGGCCGCAAGCACCTTTGCCTATTTTAAAAATTACAGCGGCTATCCGCTCGCGGAAATCGGCCTTGACGGTTCATCCGCAACAGACGGGCTTGGAATCGCGTATAAGCCAAGGACCGAAAACAGTGTGGAACTGATAATGGGCGGTCATGGATTTTCGTCGTACCATGGTTCAAAGGACTATACTCCGGAAGGAAAGCAGATCTTGCTCAACGCCATCCTTTGGGCAGCTAATGTAAAATTTCCTGTTTTGAAAGGGACCGTCCTCGATGAAAACGGCGAACCGCTAAAGGCTGATATCAAAGTAAAGGGCGAGCCTTTTGAAACGAAATCCGATTCTGCCACCGGCGGATTCTCGATTGCTATCCTCGATGGCACGTATGATATGAGCATTAGTGCCTATGGGTACAAGACGAAAACAGTGAAACTGAAAGCAGCAGTAGATGGGGAAGCACAGACGATTTCAATGGAAGTGGCCGGTGATGTGGGGGCGATTGCTGGAACAGTTGAGAACGAAAAGGACGGGAATGCTATTTCAGGCGCCATGGTGTCGCTAATCGGTAAACCGAGGTCCGCCGTATCCAATACCCAGGGGCAGTTCAGCCTGTCGAAAATCGAACCGGGAACCTACACGGTCCGTGTGGAAAAAGAAGGGTTTGTCCGCAAGGAAGTTTCAGTCAAGATCGCTAAAGGGGAAAAGCTTGCTTTAAGTGTGAAACTGAGTCCTTCACCAACGATTGGGCTGATTGTCGACCTGACAGCATCTGGAACCAGCTTTAAACAATACCTGGAGGAACGAGGCTATAAAGTGGTATACCTCGACTTCAAAGATATTGATAAGCTTGATGGGGTAGACCTTGTGTTCGCGAACTCGGATTATAAGCCGGAAGTGGTCCCGAAAAAAGCAGACTTCAAGGCATTCCAGGAAGCATTGGACAAAAAGCGCAAATCGGTCATCTGGACCGGCCAGGCCGGCGGCCGCGGCTCGATCCGTTATCTGTACGAGTATGATGGAGAACCTACGTCCATATTTGACGGTACGAATAAAACCGGATCAAAAGGCATCGTCACAGAAGATCATCCATTGGCGGAAGGCTTTAAGGCCGGAGATGTAATCGACATCCCGGGCAAATCCGGTTACTATTACGGATTCAATGGCTATTCCGGAAAAACGGTCGTCGCTTTTGAACAATCACAGACCGGCGAAAAAGGTTCGATGGTGGCCTACAAGGGGCGAACAAGTGAATCAATGGAGATCCTGCTTGCGAATATGACCATCAGCCACGTTTTCCAACCAGGCGATCCGGCACTCTTTGACGCCGGCAGGGAAAAACTGCTGATGAACGCCATTGATTGGGCTCTTGCCGAGAAGGCCCCGCTTGTCGGAGAACTGTACGGAACCATCCAGAACGAAAAGGGCATCAAGGTAAAAGGAGAGGCGATTATTAAAGAAACGGGCAAAAAGCTTATCTCCGATGAACAGGGCAAATTCTTTACCGCGCTTGAAACTGGAACCTACACGGTTTCGGTAAAAGCTTTCGGCCATCACGAAAAAGAATTTACTGTTTCCATAAAGAATGGCCAGGTGTTGAATGAAACCTTCACGATTCAATCTCAAAATGCCGGCATCCTGAAGGGGAAAATCAGCAATGCGGCAACGAAGAATGTGATTGCAGGCGCTGCCGTTGAAGTACTAGGAACTCCTGCCGCGGTAAAAACCAGTGATGCAGGGGAATACGAGTTGACGTTGCCGAATGGCTCATATGAGGTTCGCATCAGTGCATCAGGCTACAAGCCAATATTTGAAACAGTTCAGATTGCCGAGGGGCAAACGGCAACACTCAATGTATCGATGGTTGCCTCTCAGAAAATTGCTGTCCTTGCCAATCCGTTTAATGAAGCGAAAATTGTTTCATTCTTGAAGGCGTACGGCTATGACTTTGATTTTTATCCATACACCAATTTTGAGCCGCTGATTGAGAATGTAGGAGATTACAAGCTGATTATTGCCAATGATATTTCAGGTACGATGAAGGACCGTTTTAAGGTATTGGTCGAAAAAGCAAACGAAAATCAGACCAGCATGATTTTCCCAGGCCAATACGGTTCCGGTTCCATAAGCGAGCTTTCAAAGGCCTATGGCGACCCGGAAAAAACAACGTCAAATTATGTGGATAAAGAACTTAACATCCGAGTCGACGAGAACCACCCGATCTTCCGTGGCTTTGAGGCGGGAAAGGAGTATCCCCTCCTGCAAAATATTAAGGGAGCAGTCCAATATTCCAGCTTTGAAAATTACAGCGGAACGACCCTTGGGACCTTGACCAATACGGTAAAAGGACCGGCCGGTGCATCTGTCGCCCTGAAATTCAGTTCGTCAAACAGCGTACACATTCTTTTGTCGGCACTGCAGATCGGCAGCTACGGGGACCCTGAAGACCGCTGGACAAAAAATGCGGCGCAGCTATATCTGAATGCCATCGATTATGCATTGATTGCAAGCCAGGGTGAAATCAAAGGGGCGGTGAAAGATGCACAAGGCAAGCCGATTGCCAATGCGCTTGTCTCGATCCCGGGCACAAATGTCAAAACCACGACGAATTCCGCCGGCCTTTACCGGATTGGCATCGGAACCGGCAAATACGATGTGAAGGTGCAGGCACGAGGCTTTGCTGAACAGACGAGTCAAGTGGAAATTATGGAAACCGGCAGCAGCGTTGAATTGAATTTTGTGTTGAAAGCAATCGAGGGATCCAACCTTAAGGGTATGGTCGTCAACAAAAAAACAGGTGCGCCGGTCGCCGGTGCTTCAGTAACACTTATTCCAAAGGATGACCCGAATTTCAAAGGGAACGCAGCAAGCGGTTCGGACGGATCATTTGTATTCGAAAACCTGCTCCCGGGCGAATACATGATCGAAGTGGTCCACGATGGCTATCTGCCGGCAAAGACTGAAGTCACAGTCGGGGAAGAGGATCTGACCGTGAAGCTTGAACTGAATGCCATCGAAGTGGCAGTCCTCGGCGACCAGAACGGGGCGCTAAGCAAGTTCCTGAACGAACAAGGAATTTTTTCGGAAGAAAGAGGCTGGGATCTCCTTGGCCAGCTGAATAAATACGAAGCTGTGGTGGTCAACACGAACACCGGCACGAAGGAACAGGTTGACCAGTTGATAAAGGGAAGTGATGAGCATAAAGTCAGCTTAATCTTTACCGGGACATGGGGAATGAAAGATGGCTCGATCCAGCTGCTGCAGCAAGCCTTGGGAGCGCCGGAACAAGATCAGCAGGGCTACAATGAAGGGGCAGTTTATCTAAAAAGCTTGGCAGACCATCCGCTGTTTGCAGGTATTAAAGCAGAGGAAAACGGTTTGATCAAGATCCATACGGAAAAGAGCCCATATGCCACATTCAAAAATTACAGCGGAACCCCATTGGCAGGATTGAACGTCAATGGGCAGGACAAAGGAAATGCGATTGCGTATGAATTCAGGGGCAAAGACCATATGCACTTGCTGCTGTCCTCGTTCACCGCAACCAATATTATCGGTCCGGAACATGGCTGGACGGCAGACGGTAAACAGCTGTTTGCTAATGCGGTCCGCTGGTCGATGAATGCGGAACAACAGCTTCCAAATGCACCAGCCTGGGATGTTGATAATCAGATGGTAGAAAGCGGAGGTGCCATCGTTTCTGGAAAAGCGGATACCGGAACAACCGTACATGTGTATGAACAAGCGGGCAATAAGCGGAACCTTCTCGGCACTACAAAAGCGGCGCTTGACGGTACGTTCTCGATCGAGCTGAAGCTTCCTAACGGTGCACATACGCTCATCGCAGAGGCTGAAAACTTCGCTGGAAAAGCCAAGTCCACGTCCACCATGAAGCTGATTGTCACCAGAAAACCGGAAAAGAAATAGAGAGAAGAGAGCTACGGCTTTTTGGCTTCCCTTAATGGGGAGCCTTTTTTGTGCGGTCATTTCATAATAAAAAAATTGCCTTCCTGTTTTGGAAGGTTAATCATTTTGCAAAAAAAAATAAACCAAGTGATGGAAATAAATTATTTCAAACAAGAAGTAAATATAAAGTTCGCGCTTTATCTGCAATGATCAATTGTTTTTTACGAACGAATCAGTTTAGTGCAGAAATAGAAATAAATGAAGCTATTTGTAAAAGAGAAATAAATAGCTTCATTATTTAGTGAGTTTAACTCAAAAGTGCTTTTAAGGATTTCTTTTTCCAGAAAAATTGATGATAAGAAGATTGAGCCAAGAAATTGACGATGAACGCAATTGGATAAGCTAGCCATACACCATTTAAGCCCAGTCTTGTGAAATGTGACAAGAAGTAGGCTGCCGGAACTTGGATCAGCAGAATACTTATGATTGTAAATATTGTTGGCCATAACACAGTACCTGCTGCTCTCATTGTTGCTGAGATTGCCTGAGTGTGGCCCAAAATAACGTAACCCCAAAATGAGATTAGTATAAGACTCTTTGCTATATTAATTGTTTCGGTGTTGTCTAAAAAGAGTACTAATATAGGGTTTGGTATAAGGTAAAGAATCAGAATGAGAATACCACCAAGAAGATAATTCAGGGAAATCGCTATTTTCTTTATCTGTTTGATTTTCTTAATGTTCCCAGATCCTACGGCTTGTGCAACAAATACTGAAATGGCGATTGAAATACTCATTGCTGGAATTTGAACGTAGCTTGCAATTTGATTCACGATTCCATATGCAGCAGTTGCATTAGACCCATAATCATTGACAAAAGTGATGACTGCAATTTCTGACAACGCGATTGAAACCATACTAATACTAGTAGGAATAGCTAATTTCAATAAGGTTTTTAACACAGAACCTTTTAAGTTAAGATGTCTCAAAATATCAGAGTCTAATTTGAGTATATGATTTCTTTTGTGTAAGTACCCTAATAGAATCACAAATGTAATAAAATTGGCTAATCCTGTAGCATACGCTGCACCATTTAATCCGAACTCCGGTAAACCCAACCAACCGAAAATAAGTATTGGTAGAAAAGCAATATTTAGGATAACACTAATCAATAAAAAGTAAAAAGGTGTTTTTGAATCACCAACACCTCTCATAAAGGTTGTATAGCACATATATAAGAAAGTGATGGGCAATGTAACAAATAAAATACGTGCATACTCTGCGCTTTTAATCAGTATATTCTCAGGTGTTCCCATCCAATTTAGAATATCTACTGTAAAGAATCCTCCGATTAAGGCAACTGCAACAGAAATGATGAAAGTAAAGCTTAGCGTAACACCTACGACTTCCTTCATTTTTTGGATATCACCTCCACCGTATGTTTGCCCAACTAGAATGGAACTTCCAGAGCCAATTCCGATGATAAAGGATATAAGGAAAAAGAGTAGAGGAAAGAAGGCAGAAATAGCTGCTATAGAATCTACTCCAAGTGTTTGCCCAACTACGATAATTCCAAATACTTGACCCAATGATTGCAAAACACTTGCTAAAATGATAGGAATGAGAAAAACAATCATCGGTTTTACTAATGACAATGTTTCATTAAAAGATTTATTCATTTATTTTAACTCCTATAAGTTTCATATAAAAAACAACTATAAAGATTTTCGTTTCAAATGAATCCCTCTTCTAAAAAGTGAGGGAAAGATTAATAATAGAGTCATAACATTTAAATCATAATCCACGATTTATCATTGATCTGATAAACTTTTAGACAAGCTGATAAAATAAACCGAATTGAGTATCATACCATAACAGTTTGCCATGTTTTCGTTTCGGGATACGTGTTTGTAAACTCCATTCGGGATACTGTTTAATAATCTGTACTTGGTCACCTGTAGCAAAAGCAATAAATGAAATATAATTTTCTTTTGTCATACGATGCCCGCTAGATATTAACCATTCATTATCAATTTCTGAAATGGTTAGTTTTTCATCGTCTGTTGCTTTCTTCGCTACTAATGGTTCTAACTTTCTTCCGCAACAAGATATGGTCATATTTCCAGTTGCTAATACAATATTATTACAGGACGGACAGACGAAATAATTAGACTTTTTCATATTTCCTCCTACAAATTCATTCGACGATAATTCACCATCTAAAATATATTCGATATTTACGCCAAGGAGGGTTGATAAACTTGGTAATAGCGTGATATCTGGACAGCCATACCCACGCTCCCATTTAGAAATCGTTCGATCAGAAATATTCATTTGATCCGCTAATTGTTTCTGTGTCAGTCCCTTTTCCTTCCGCAAATTAAGAATTAACTCTCCAATTTTACGATTATCCATCAATTTCTCCTCCTACTCTAATGTCATCTTAAATCTTTAAATGTAACGAAGCAACAAACGCTCCGTAGAGTTAGGCAGAGGGACTGCACCCCAATTTTCCTTCATCCCGAAATCGCGAATTTCTAAATTGCACCGTTACAGGACAGAAATGTTCTGCCACAAGTCGTTGCATTGTAGAATCCCCTATCTATGATGAGTATAAAGATAAACTTGTTGAGGAAACAAGAAGAATTAGAGTTGGAAACGGTTTAGAAGAAGGAGTCTGGATGGGACCATGCGCTAGTGAAAGTCAATTAAACACAGTTAGAAATATATTGAAATAGGTAAATGTGAAGGTGCTAAGCTTCTAATAGGTGGTGAAGTATTAAAGGGAAAAATTCAGGATGGATGTGTACGATAGATATTAGAAAGATTAAGAATGATTTAAAACTTGACGTCCTTCAAAAATTGGTTCTTTCATATAGAACCAGCGAACAGTCCAGCATTGTTTGCTTTTCTTATGCATACTGGGTAATGACAAGCACTACCCCTTTTTTTTCTCATATACATGAAAAGATTTACTGATTAAAGAAAGGGGGAGGCTACATTGTATCCAAATTATCCTTACCAGCCTTTCAATCCATATTACTATGACTACAGACAAGGACTATTCCAAAAAATTCTTGCTTGTTATCAGCAAAAGCGATGGATCAGATTATCTTTCCGAGATGGAACAACTGTTGAAGGTTTTATAAGGACGTATGATCCTTTAAGGGGAGTATTAATTTATATACCGATGCAAAGGTATACGATTTCGTGTGAAGGTGTAAGGGTGGATTCTCTGCAAAAAGCTCAAAATTGTATTGGTAAAAGATCGACTCTGACACTTCCCAACAGTATAAGCCTTACATTTTCAATTGAAGGTGTTGACCAAAATCAAAATATTGGTGGTTGGGTTAACATAAATGAACTTATGGCAGTATCTGGGCAGGTAATTAAGGCAAATTGTAATTAGTAGGGATGCTAAGCCGAGGAGATTCCCCAATCGGATTGGAAATGGGCTCGGAAACAACTGTATAACGATATTATTTTGCAAAACAGGAATTAATATTAAATAGAATCAGCAAACAAATAGAAGCCTAAGTATTAAGGGCTTCTATTTGTTTACGTTGGGACTTTTATTTTAATCCACCATCACCTTGTGATTCAAGGGCATGTTGAATCGGATAATGGTAAAATAAATTGGAATGTTCACTAATTTATTTACATAGGAATTTTGTTTACATCTTGTCGAATAAAAATGAAGGAGGAAATACTATGTCAAAAACAAATCAAAAAATCGTTCCGCATTTATGGTATGACAAGGAGGCAAAAGAAGCGGCCGAGTTTTATATTTCCATATTCCCGGACTCAAAAATTACGGATGTAACAACAATCCACGTCACACCATCAGGCGACTCCGATATAGTCTCTTTTGAGCTTTGGGGGCAGAAGTTCATGGCTATCAGCGCAGGGCCGTATTTCAAGCTCAATCCGTCGGTGTCTTTCATCGTTAACTTTGACCCATCGCGAGAAAAAGACGCGAGAGAAAAAATAAATGAGGTTTGGAACAAATTGTCCGAAGGTGGTAAAGTGTTAATGCCACTTGATAAGTATCCGTTCAGTGAGAGGTATGGCTGGATTCAGGATAAGTATGGTTTGTCCTGGCAGTTAATCCTTACCAATCCAGAAGGTGAAGAGCGGCCTGCAATAGTGCCGTCACTTTTATTTGTTGGCGATCAATGCGGCAACGCGGAAGAGGCGATTAATTTTTATTTATCAGTATTTAAGAACACAAAGCAGGGACTTATCGCCCGCTACCCTAAAGCCATGGAACCTGACAAAGAAGGAACTATCATGTTCTCTGATTTCATGCTTGAAAATCAGTGGTTTGCCGCAATGGATAGCGCGCATGAGCACAAATTCAGTTTTAACGAGGCAATCTCTTTTATGGTTTACTGCGACATACAAGATGAGATTGATTACTACTGGGAAAGGCTCTCTGCAGTTCCTGAAGCCGAACAATGCGGCTGGCTGAAAGATAAATATGGCTTATCCTGGCAGATTGTGCCAACTGAGATGGACGTGATGATGAGCAAGGGCACACCGGAGCAACTTGCGTGCCTTACGAAAGCATTTCTTAAAATGAAGAAATTTGATCTTGTGGAATTACGGAACGCATACCAGGAATAATGAAAAAATCCATAGGGATGGTTCTCATGGCTCAAAGAATGTTATTTTAGTATAGTCCATAAGAACCGTCTCCACGGTCAACGTCAAAAAAAGGTAAATGTATCGGATTTCAACCATTCCCTAAATGCACCTGTTGTCTTAATGGGATTCGGTTTACCAGATGAAAATCTTCATGCACCGAATGAACATTTTAACTTGGAAAACTTTGATAAAGGCATTTTGACAATCTGTTCCTTTTTAGAACTTATTAGGTAAAATGGTGCGCTGTCACTACCCGTGGGAGAGTGACAGCGCACTTTAGGTAGCATTCTCAATAAAATTATACCTATGATTAGACCGAACATGCAGTATCGTATGTTCGGTATTTTTTATGTTTATTTTTTGACGGATTGGTAACATGGAGTTTGACCACAAGATTTATTGTGTTTTTCTATTTATTCACAAAAAATCGGGTTTACCCAAAATGACCGGGAGAAAGTGTTCGAATAGAGTAATAGGAACACTTTCTGTCAAGGATATCGAGTAATAGTTATAGCGGAAATGAAGCACCTGAAGCGGAAATCAAAAGTCAAGTTTAACAGTGACTAAACATAATATAATGCCGCTTCATGCGAAGGTTTTCGAGCAATTTGAAAGAAGATTCTTTGTCCTTATTAATTCTAAATAGAGGGAATACAAGGCCTGGAAGTAAATGGTTTTAGTCAAGCTTTAAGTACTTATTTAGGAACCTGAGTACACGGCGTGTATACTCATTTTTATGCAAACGATACGAATGAATGTGTTCACAATCTTTCGTCAGCCACAATTCTTTTTGGTTATCGGATGAGATCGATTGAAATAATTTTTCGCTCTCGGCATAAGGAATAGCTTTATCTGTCTTACTATGGATGATGAAGAAGGATTTTCCTTTCGTATTTTTCACATGATTGATGGGTGAAACTTCAGTGGGGTCAATTTTGAGGAGCTTGCGCATGGAATGATAAACAATCGGTGTAAAGGGCCGTTTGGGTAGCTTGGTCCAATGTGAAAGATTTTCTTTTAGAAAAGGTTCTAAATCACAAAAGGGACTGTCGGCAATAATGGCGGAAACAGCAGGGTGTTCGCATCCAGCAATAAGCGCAGTAGCAGCTCCCATACTCCAGCCAAGGAGAGCAACTTTTTCCTGATGTTTTTCCTGAATCGCATAATCAATCGCTGAATACAAATCGTGTCTTTCAAAATATCCGATCCCCGTGGTTTTTCCCTTCGATTTACCTGCATTGCGAAAATCAAACATCAGTACATTATAGCCTTGTTCTGATAGAACTTTAATGAGTCGCAGTCCTTCAATCCTTTCCATGGCACGTTCATTCATATAACCGTGTGCCGTGATGACCGTTTTCTTGCTTTTTTTTGAAACTGCTGGAATCCACCAGCCAGACAGTTTTACTTGGTCTTTTCGGCTGAAAAATTCAATCTCTTCGAATGCAAGACCATATTCCCCTGGATTTTTTGTCGTTTTTGCCGGGAATGGATGAGTTAAATACAAACCGATCCCTAATGGGGCAAGAAAAAATAAAGCAGGTGCTGCCAAAAGCGGTTTCCATAGGGACTTACCTTTTTTACTTGATTCCCCATTCTTTTCCTCACTCAACATGAACTCCTCCTTTCCATTTGAAGTCATCGGTACATTATCATATGTAAGTCAACACAAAAACGGAAAATTCTAAAGTCCCATTTTATGCCTCTTTTTGAATAGGAGAGGAGGCAAATGGTTTACTAATGCTAACCATAAACATATTCGTGTAAAAATAGCAGAGGGTGCCCATAGTGTTTATGATTCAAATCAGAATTTAAAAAGATTGCTATTGACACTATTACTCAATGCTCACTTGGATGCTGTAGAGCGGATTGAACCCGGAAGAGAAATCGTTAAAAATGGTTCCATCTAGTCAAGTGACAAAGAAATTTTGGACGCGGATGACAGGGCAGGAGTGGCGGTTATATTAGTGGCAGCCATACGGTTACAGAAATTTGGCTTTAAATGACAGAGTGTATGGAGAGCTTTACCAAAACGGATCCCAACAATAGAGTTCATGCTAGAGGATGCCTTGTTGAGGATTGGAACTTACATTTTAAAAAACGAAGCACTTGTCCAAATGACAAAACAATTTTTAAATGAAGAAATCGCTCGGAAAGCAGAGTTTTATCGGGATATCCCAGCAAATGCAGTAGAAATGATGCAGAAAAGAACACGTGAGTTGAAATTCCAATATAAAATGACTCTTTCCGTTTTCAAAGGTTCATCCATATTGAATCAATTAAAAATCCTCGAAGAATACCCCCATGGATGTAGAAGTATGTGCATCTGTTTTTCTGCGCGAGTACAACATTTGGAATCAGAGGCAGGAAGTGAAAGGTTGTTTGAAAATAACCAGAGGTACGATCCTCTGGTCATTTTCGTTAGGAAAAAACCATGAAAATCCTCCACATGGAAATTCTAGTTAGCGACGAGAGACAGGGATAGTGCAAAAATAGTAAAACGTTCAAAAGAGAGTGGCATATGAACAAGGAAGTAGATACGAGTAAAATCGAAAATAACAAAGTTAAAGATAAACAAGCATTAGAAAAAATTGAAAAACGTATAGAAAAGCGCCATAAATTTATAAAGCAAGGCCGATTATTGGAAGCCTTAGGGACTTGTTTTATAATCCAAAAATTTAATTATTTTCTTTTATGACTTTTAAATGATATTAAAATAAAGTGAAAATTGAAAAAAATAACCTAGTTTAAGTAAATAATAACCAATTTAACGATATTTAGTAAATTTCAGATAAGGTTGTCATTATTCATTTTCCTCCATTAATTCCCGCTAATTTTTCCCTTTCGGTTTCTTTATAATAGGATGGGAGGAGGAGATGTAAATGAAATTGTTCTTTTTTATTCTTGTTTTTTTAGGTATTTTGCTCCTTTTCTATAGGGCATACAAAAATACTCATAAAGTTGCTTTAAATAAAGTTAAATTATCAAAGATAGATTCTAATCAGAAGCAAGGATCACTTTTTAATATTTTACAAATCTCAGATATGCATTTAGAAAATATTTCAGTTTCTCCTGACCAACTTTTCAACAAGGTAGGAGACGAGAAAATTGATTTAATCGCTTTAACGGGGGACTTTCTTGATAAAAAACGCAGTATCCCTATGCTAATTCCTTATTTAAAAGTCTTTAACAGGTTAAATCCGCGCTATGGCATTTATGCCGTATTTGGGAATCATGATTATAAATTAAAACAAAAGGACTTTGAACTATTAAGAAATACATTGGAATTTCATGGCTGTAAAACTCTTCAAAATGAAAATGATACCATTCTCGTCGAAAGAAAACTATTTCATATTATTGGTATTGATGATTTACATTCAAAAAGAAGCAACCTGCAAACATCATACTCAGGTTTAAAGGATGGATACCATTTAGTTTTAACTCATGACCCTAATATCGTTCTCAACATGAAGGATTGGAATTTCGATTATCTAATATCAGGCCATTTCCATGGCGGCCAAATATACTGGCCTAAACCTTATCATCTCGTAAAATTGGGAAGGACAATGATGCAGATGAATATGATTAAAGGACTGCATTATTATGACGAAAAACCTTTTTATATAAGTGAAGGATTAGGACAAACAGGTATTAATATCAGACTAGGAAGTCGTCCTGAAATAACACTTCACCAACTTTCTTTAAACAAAAATCAAGATGACGAGATCCAGGTGGTTGTTTAACGTGAAAGATTTTTACGAATTAATCAATTTAGAAAGGCTGGTTGAAACTACGATTTCAACCAGCCTTTTCTATAATATACATTCCTTTTAATACTTTTCTGTTGCAACTATTCTATGCATTGGATTAGTAAGCAAATCAGCCTTTAATAAAAAAGTAGATCTTCCTCAATCGGGCGCTATTATGTAATAACACTTAGATTTAAGATTCACCTTCCATGTTCTGATTAGAAGGTTTGAAACGAAAATGGGTAAATACAGGAATAAGCTATAGTTGAAGTGTCAGTCCCTCATTACATTTTATCCCCGGATCCATTAGTGGAACTGGGGATTATTAATTTTAAAAAAATTTATTTTTCATTGAAGGAGTAGGGTTTACCTTTTTATTGGATTACGGAAAATGATGTCTCTATATGATCCTTTAAAAAGGTGATGGCAGAGTGAAGATCAGTACGATTGACAGCAGCAAAGGTCTGGATTTCCAAGCGGTATTTATCGTTAATATTGATTCCATTCCATTTCCACTAGAAAACGATAAGGAGAGGGAAGGATCCCTTTTTCGATCAATCTCATGAATATTGAAATCAAAAATTTTGGGTATGTCGACCTAAAAAAGGTTTGAACCAAGCCCAACCTCAAATTTTAGGAAAAAAGTATGAAAAAAAGAATTTAGAAAATAAGCAATGTAAGTAAACAAATAACACAACAGGTAGGGGGATGAATTTAGATTTTCCTACTTTAAGCTGTAGAATTACTACATAACAAAAGAGAAAGCAGAGGAATTCGTTTCCCCTGCCATTTTTGTTTATTGTATTATTTTTTTCGTATTACCTACTAAGCAACTAGTTTAATTTCCTTTAAATTAACACATTATACACAAAGCTGATTTTTCAAAAGTAGAGCTAGTAGGATTAAAGTGATTTTTGCATTTTTGGGTGTTTTTTCTATCAATTTAAACATAATAAAAACATAATCCAACACAATTTTGGATGGATCATTTCATGCTCAAAATAATATCCCGATAGGAATATCTTAGTCCTTTGTTAAACCATTTCAATGGCCAACGCGATTCAAGAATAGAGGACGAAGCTAAACAAGCGGGTAGAGCTTAAAATATTATTTCTTTTTGACTTTTACTAATCCTTTCCCTAAATTACCTTTTTCAAAATAGCATATGACCTCATCATCGACTTGTATTTCATCATCCGAAACGATGCCTTGAATAGAAAAAATGATCTCTGTCCCTTCATTACTTTTTCCATAGTACTGATTGCCTTCAATTTTGCTAATTTTATATTCTACTGTAGTATATTCAGAGGAATCGTTGCTTTTCGTACTTGGATTGTTAACAGGAGCAGCTGTATGGGTTCTAAGTAAAACTAGTGCTATTAATACTAAGGAGAGCACCCCAAGGATGATCACTCTTTTGAACATGCTACTCTACCTCCCTCTATGTATTGTAAGAGATGGAAGAGGAAAGTAAATCCTACTAATTTCCTTTAGTCTTTATACCTATTGTTCCTTGCAAGACGTGCAAAACCCAGGTTCAAAAAAAATAATGGCTCAAGCCCAGTAATTTTTTATCTGGGCGTTTCCATTTATTCGAGTGCAGAGGGGTTCAGGCAACGGTTTTCAAAAATATGCTCGTGAACCGCGATCCCGAAGGAGAAATCATTGTTCCACTAAGCACCAAGCGAAAAGGGCCTGAACCCTGGCTTTAGCTATGAGGGATACTCATTTCAGTATTTAGATTCATTCAAAAAAGAAAGTAGAATGTTCTATCTCTTTTAAATAGTTTGATCATGTTGGTCTAAAAGGTTCGCAAGGATCGCCGAATTTTCTTGGTCGGCATCATATTGCACGACATCATCATACTCAAATAGGTGAAAGCTATCTTGGAATTGTTCACTCATATATTTCACAAATGCATTCGGATCTTTTTCTCCTCCACGCCTAAATTCCATCATGATGGCCCTAAATTTATGAGGCGGCAAATCGGTTTGAATATGATAGGATTTTGATACTCCCAAACGATCCGAACTGTATAAGTTATATGTATAAGACATACTTGGACCCTCTTTCTCTTTGTATTCCAGTTATATTTATATTGTGATCAGTGCTTCCGATTACTTGTTAATTCTATATCATGGATACGGAAGTGAATCTAAAAGAGGCCGGACATCAAATTCCGGTCTCGATTGCAAGTCAAGTACCTGCTTGGGCTACATAAGAAACTATTTATAAGATAATGCCAAGAATTCAACTAATGGTTTTCACTTTGATTGGATCGCTGTTTCTCCGAATTGTCTTTGGAAACTGATACCAGCCCATATCCAGTAGAACTGATTTCAAGCACCTGTTCATTTCCTTTGTTCTTTAAGTTTGCGTTTGTTTGATTTTGAACAGGATCAAAATTTTCGTTTTCCAAATGATATACCTCCTTGTTATATTCAATAAGATTTAAAAAAAAGCGGAAGGATGTTTACTCTGTTCTTATCTTTTAATAAATGCACATTAAAATGCCGTATTGTATATTTGACACTTCTAGTATTGGCAATATGCAGTAAAGTAATTATAGAAAACAAATTTTTATGCTTTGTTTTAGATTTTTATTGGTAAAACCCCTTGGGATTAAGTACGAAAAATAGAACTAGAAAATAATAATGGTGCAGGAAACTGTATGACTACTTTCTTGTTGAAAAAATATTTCAATATATAGGTTAAAAAGGAAGATCTGGCCACAACTTATTTTATTAAGACTGTTTTCGTAAACATTGTTGTTTTTTAGATAATTTGGCCTCAATAAAGCCTACATTATGGGGAATAATTACACCTATTTGTGAATCCCACACGTTTATTTGCGAATCAACAAAAGCAACAATCTTTGATAAAAAGAGTTTTTATTATGGATTACAATATAAACTTCCAGCCACCCATTCCTGAAAATCGAAAAATTAAAAATAGAGATTTTCCCATCTAAACAGTATAATCAGGGATGGGAGTTGAAACAAATGAACAAAAAAGACATCGCTAATATCCGTAAGCAATTTAAATTAGACAATCATTTGATGAATATTCGAGAAATCTTCAATGTTTATGTGCAGAAGGAATCAGCCGAGATTTATCATCAAGTCTGTCAGCCGTTTCCATTGTTAGATCACGAAGCACAAGAATTGTTTTTGGCCAATTTTAAAAAGGTGTTGACCGGTCATCTCGATGCCAAACTGTTTGAACTGAAATTCAGGCGTGATGTGGATTATAGTACACAAGGGATCCTTTTCGAAGGATTACGAGCGGACTCGGAGGATTGGCAAGATAACATGCTGGACATCGTCGGAAAAATATTTGCCCATGCTGTTTATGAATTTGATACAGTGGTGACATTTATCCGCGGAGAATATCGAAAACCGACTAAGAAGAGGAACCAGGAATCCGAAGAAGGCGGGGATGATGAGGTTTATTCCAATGAGTTTATCCTTTGCAGCCTCAATAAAACCGATCTGCCGAAAAAAGCCTTGTTGTTTGATTATATCGAAAAAGAATTCAAATCCTATCATGTCGTTGATCCGATTATTAATTTAGACTCTCCAATGTCAGGTTTCTTGTTCCCTACTTTTAACGACAATGCAGCAGATGTGAATCATATTCTCTATTGTGCAGGGAAAGTCAATCAACCCGATTTCACCTTTATTGAAAAGGTGCTCGATTGTGAAGACATTATGACTGCGCAGGATGATAAGGACTGCTTTGACTTTATTTTAAAAGAAGTAATCGGGGACGAAGTGGATTCCGCGGTCATTTCGAATGTTTATGAGGAAATCGATCGAGTGGTACAGGAGAATCAGGAAAAGGAAGACAGTGAACCCCCAACGTTGGATCATCGCGACATCGAACGCATATTAACGGTCAGCGGCGTCGAAAATGTGGAAACAGCCAAAGTGGAGCATGCCTTTAAAAGCGTTGTAGCAGACGAAAAACATGAATTCAAAGCAAGCAGTTTAATTCCTAAAAATATAAAAATAAGTACCAAGGTGGCAAATGTAACCATCAACCCGAAAGACCTGAAAAATCTAAAATATATCATGTACGAAGGAAAACGGTGCCTATTGTTGGAGGTAGATGAAGAAGTCGTCGTCGAAGGATTTCGCTTGGAATCGAAGAGCCTCTAGGTGATTTAGGGACAAGTACCTTGATCCAGCTTCTATTCCGAAAGATCTGTATTCTATTCGCAAAGTTGATTAAAAGTATTGGAGGGGATTTGAGTGCCACATTTATTTATACGAGGAATTTCAGTTGAGCAGGTTAAAACCATTAGTAAGCCGTTAGTACAAGAATTGGCTGATCTTTGTGCATGTGGAACGGACAATTTTACACTGGAAGTTGTAAATTCTACTTTTATATTTGATGGAAATGAGGTACCCGGATATCCGTTTATTGAAGTGAAATGGTTTGAACGGGGACAGGAAGTTCAAGATCAATTTGCTAATATTGTCACGAAACACGTTCATTCACTCGAGATCCCGGAGGTAGAAGTAGCCTTTAGTACATTTAGGGAATCAGATTATTATTATAATGGTAAGAGTTTTGCAACTGAATAAGTGGAAATGAACTTTTAGCGGTCAAAAAATAATCCACCCTTGAGTTCATAAAGGCTCAGGTGGATTATTTCCATCTAATTAAGTCGGTTACCTTTGAGGGAACTGTCTATTGCTGATCCGGACATGTAGAAGCATGATCGGTCTTTTTTAATTTATGAATTTCTTAAGTTTATGATAACCGATGTTCGTGAACAAGAACTTTTTTTCTTCATAAAGTTTTATGTTTAC
>Ga0213823_1000511_pt1 | contig 31919 bp, 23 predicted proteins | sample MC6MC0907MG_FD_179887 | JGI IMG/M metagenome (GOLD analysis project Ga0213823, IMG submission 179887) | Enriched soil aggregate microbial communities from Iowa State University, Ames, United States - MC6-MC0907-MG | ecosystem: Environmental > Terrestrial > Soil > Unclassified | place: USA: Iowa...
AGATAACAGATTTGTAACCCGGGTGTTATCTGGCTGTTGCACATTGCAGGACTGTAATACCCGCCTCACCTTGCCGTTACCTAGGCCTCGCTAGCATTGCCCCATCTGATCGGTTATCACGAGGCAACCACGATGCACCTGAGCAAATACCTGCTGCTGGCAATCCTCGCCCTGGGCAGCGCCAGCGCCTACGCCGAAGGCGGCGCCGAACGCTCCCGCCAGTTCTGGCAAGCCTTCCGCGAAGACCAGCAACGCCTGCACGGCGACAAGCAGCAGGCAGTGGCCGAGCGCGAGCGCAAGGCGCAGGAAAAAGCCCGCGAGGTAGCGAAGGACTAGTACGGCACCACCTGTGCCGCTTCTGCTCCTCGGCACAGGTGTATTCAGGCGCCCGGATGGGCGCCTTTTTTATTTGCGCGCCACCAGTGTGGCGCGGCGCGGGGCCGGGAGGCCTTCGATGGTTTTGCTGTGGTCGTTCGGGTCGAGGAAATCGCCCAGCGACTGGTAGCGCATCCATTCGGTGCTGCGCTGCTCCTCGACGCTGGTCACGCTGACATCCACGCAGCGCACATCGCTGAAGCCGGCGCGGCGCAACCAGCGCTCCAGCGCAGGCACCGAAGGCAGGAACCAGACGTTGCGCATCTGCGCATAACGGTCTTCGGGCACCAGCACCTGCTGCTCGTCACCTTCGATAACCAGGGTTTCCAGCACCAGTTCGCCGCCTTTGACCAGGCAGTCCTTCAGCGCCAGCAAGTGCTCGATGGGCGAGCGACGGTGGTAGAACACGCCCATGGAAAACACCGTGTCGAAGCCTTCGAGGTTGGCCGGCAACTCTTCCAGTGCAAACGGCAGGTGCCAGGCGGGCAGGTCGGGCAGGTATTGCTGCACGGCCTGGAACTGGCAGAAGAACAGCCAGTTGGGGTCGACGCCGATGACCATGTCGGCGCCGGCACCGAGCATGCGCCACTGGTAGTAGCCGTTGCCGCAGCCGACATCGAGCACGCGTTTGCCCCTGAGGTCCAGGTGCGGGCCGACACGCGACCACTTCCAGTCCGAGCGCCACTCGGTGTCCACATGCACGCCGAACAGGTCGAACGGCCCTTTGCGCCAGGGCGACAGGCCCATCAGGGCTTCACGCATCTGCATGCGCGTGGCGTCGTCACAGTCGCAGTCCAGGCGCAGGCCGTTGACCAGGTCGATTTCGCTTGGCTTTACGGCCGGCAGGGCATCCAGGGCACCGCGCCAGCGGTCGAGGTCGCCGTGGCCTTTTTCCAGTTTGGCTTGCAGTTGTGCTTGCAGGCCTTGCGACCAGCAAGCCAGTGGCGTGCCCGCCAGGCGGCGGACGAGGGGGGACAGATCGATCATGGCAGGGCTATCAGCGAGGCGAAGTTAAGGCATTGGAACCACGGCACCACCTTGCTGAAGCCCGCAGCGCGCAGGCGCTCGGTATGGGCTTGCAGGGTATCGGGCCTCATCACGTTCTCGATGGCGCTGCGCTTCTGGGCAATTTCCAGTTCGCTGTAGCCATTGGCCCGTTTGAAGTCCAGGTGCAGGTCGTTGAGCAGCGTCTGCTCCTCGTCATCGGCAAAACGCAGTTTCTCCGAGAGGATCAGCGCACCGCCGGGCAGCAGGGCCTGGCGGATACCGGCGAGCAGCGCCAGGCGTTGCTCGGGGGCGATGAACTGCAGGGTGAAGTTCATCGCCACCACCGAGGCGGGCTCGAAGGGCAGGGCGAGGATGTCCGCTTCCAGCACCTGCACCGGCAGCAGCTCCTGGAACATCGAGTCCTGGGCGGTGAGGTATTGGCGGCAGCGTTCGACCATGGCCGCCGAGTTGTCCACGGCAATCACTCGGCAGCCTTCGCTGCGCACATGGCGGCGCAACGATTGGGTGACGGCGCCCAGCGACGCGCCAAGGTCATACAAGGCGGTGTTCGGCTGGGCGAAGCGCGCCGCGAGCACGCCGAGGTTCTCGACGATGGTCGGGTAACCGGGCACCGAGCGCTTGATCATGTCCGGGAACACGCGCACCACGTCTTCGTTGAACACGAAGTCGGGGACTTGCTCCAAAGGCTGGGCGAAAAGGCGGTCGGGCTGTTTGCTCACGGTGAATCCAGGCGGCTGACAAGAGGCAGGGCCGGCATTCTAGCCAAACCGCGACAAGGATGCATGGTTGGCTGACCAGCGCTGTGCGATCAGTAGACCTGCACGGCGCAATCGAAGGTCTGCACCGGGCGAACTTCCGGGGCCCAGGGCTGCTGGTAGACCAGCACCAGGTGACCCTCACCGGCGGCACGGGCTTCGAAGCGCCAGGTGGAGATACCCGCGCTGCCGACGATCCCTGCGTCCTCGGGGGCGCTGTACACCTCGGGGCCAAGGCTGCGCAAAACGTTCGAGGCCGGGTTCTGCACCAGCCAGCGGTAGCCGGTTGTGGGGTTGCTGGGCAGGGTCAGCGTCAGGCTCTGGCCTACCTGCAGGCGCTGTGGGCATTCGCTTTCGGCATCGAGTTCTACCGGCTGCCTGGGTGGATGGGCGCAGGCGGTCAGCAGGGCAAGGCTCAGGGGAACGAGCAGACGAGCAGTAGTCATGGTGGCTCCGAAGGCTGTCGATGGCCTGAGGATAACCGAAGCAGGTGCGGTTTTGTGCTGGCACTTCTGGCCTCATCGCCGGCAAGCCGGCTCCCACAGGTACAGCGCTGCCCTTGGGCGTGGCGCGGTACCTGTGGGAGCCGGCTTGCCGGCGATGAGGCCAGTGCAGGTTAGAACAATATTTTCGCCACGTCGGCAAAGCGCTTGGCGAAGTGGACGGTCAGGCCTTCACGCAGGTACTCCGGCAATTCTTCGAAGTCACCACGGTTTGGCTCCGGCAGGATCAGCTCGAAGATTTTCTGACGCCGCGCCGCGATCACCTTCTCGCGCACGCCGCCAATCGGCAGCACCTGGCCGGTGAGGGTCAACTCGCCGGTCATCGCTACGCCTTTCTTCGGCGCCTGGTCGCGGGCCAGCGACAGCAGTGCGCTGGCCATGGTGATACCCGCACTCGGGCCATCCTTGGGGGTAGCGCCTTCAGGTACATGCAGGTGAATGAACGCCTCGTTGAAGAAGCTCGGGTCACCGCCAAACTGCTTGAGGTTGGAGCTGACATAGCTGTAGGCGATTTCGGCAGATTCCTTCATCACGTCACCCAGCTTGCCGGTGAGCTTGAAGCCGCGGTTCAGCGTATGGATGCGGGTTGCCTCGATCGGCAGGGTCGCGCCACCCATGCTGGTCCAGGCAAGGCCGGTAATCACGCCTTTGCCAGCCAGCACCTGCTCACTGCGGAACACTGGCATGCCGAGCGCGGCCTCCAGGTCCTTGGTGCCGATCTTGAGCTTGGCATCCGGGTCTTCCAGCAGCCTGACCACAGCCTTGCGCACGAGCTTGCCGAGCTGTTTTTCCAGCTGGCGCACGCCGGCTTCGCGGGCGTAACCCTCGATCACCAGGCGCAGGGCACTGTCGCTGATGCTCAGGCTGTTTTTCGACACGCCGGCCTTTGCCAGCTGCTTGGGCCATAGGTGGCGTTTGGCGATGGCCAGCTTTTCCTCAGTGATGTAGCCAGACAGGCGGATCACTTCCATGCGGTCGAGCAGCGGGCCGGGGATCGAGTCCAGGGTGTTGGCGGTGCACACGAACAGCACCTTGGACAGGTCCAGGCGCAGGTCCAGGTAGTGGTCGAGGAAATCGACGTTCTGCTCGGGGTCGAGGGTTTCCAGCAGGGCCGAGGCAGGGTCGCCCTGGTAGCTCTGGCCCATCTTGTCGATCTCGTCGAGCATGATCACCGGGTTCATCACCTCGACGTCCTTCAGCGCCTGCACTAGCTTGCCCGGCTGGGCGCCGATGTAGGTGCGGCGGTGGCCCTTGATCTCGGCTTCATCGCGCATGCCTCCGACGCTGAAGCGATAGAACGGGCGGCCGAGCGATTCGGCGATAGACTTGCCGATGCTGGTCTTGCCCACGCCGGGCGGGCCCACCAGCAGCACGATCGAGCCGCTGATCTCGCCCTTCCAGGCGCCAACGGCAAGAAACTCGAGAATACGTTCCTTGATGTCATCCAGGCCGGCGTGGTGCTGGTCGAGCACCTTGCGCGCATGCTTGAGGTCAAGTTTGTCCTTGCCATACACGCCCCAGGGCAGGGCGCTGGCCCACTCCAGGTAGTTGCGGGTGACGGCGTATTCGGGGGAGCCGGTTTCCAGGATGGCCAGCTTGGCCATTTCTTCGTCGATACGCTTCCTGGCCTGCTCCGGCAGCGTCTTGCCTTGCAGGCGCTGCTCGAACTGCTCCAGGTCGGCGCTGCGGTCGTCCTTGGTCAGGCCCAGCTCCTGCTGGATGACCTTGAGCTGTTCCTTGAGGAAGAACTCACGCTGGTGCTCGCCGATCTGCCGGTTGACCTCTGCGGAGATCTCGTTCTGCAGGCGTGCGACCTCGACTTCCTTGCGCAGCATCGGCAAGACCTTCTCCATGCGCTTGAGCATGGGCACGCAGTCGAGCACTTCCTGCAGCTGGTTGCCGGTGGCCGAGGTGAGCGCTGCGGCAAAGTCGGTGAGCGGCGACGGGTCATTGGGGCTGAAGCGGTTGAGGTAGTTCTTCAACTCTTCGCTGTACAGCGGGTTGAGCGGCAGCAGTTCCTTGATCGCGTTGATCAGGGCCATGCCGTAGGCCTTGACCTCGTCGGTCGGCTCGCTTGGCTGGCGCGGGTATTCGACCTCGACCAGGTAGGGCGGGCGATGGTGCTTGAGCCAGGTGCGGATGCGCACCCGGGTGAGGCCCTGGGCGACGAACTGCAGTTTGCCGTTTTCACGGCTGGCGTGGTGCACTTTGACCAGGGTGCCGTACTCCGGCAAAGCCGAAGTGTCGAAATGGCGGTGGTCTTCTGGCGGGGTGTCCATGAAGAACAGGGCCAGGCAGTGGTCCTGTGACTTGGCAACCAGGTCGAGGGTTTCGGCCCAGGGTTCTTCGTTGACGATAACCGGCAGCACTTGGGCCGGGAAGAACGGGCGGTTGTGGATCGGGATCACATGCACCTTGTCCGGCAAACGTTGGCCGGGCAGGGCGAGGGCGTGGCCATGGCCGGTTTCGGCCTGGGCATCGAGGTGTTCGATTTCGCTGTGTTCGTCAGGTTGTTCCGGGAAATCCTGCTGGTCGCTCATGGTGCACCTGCGTGAATGACTATGGTGCTTAGATGGGGCGCGGGGGGATGGGTTTCAATGGTAGACGAAGGGAGGAGGGGAGGGGTTTCATCTTCGCGGGCCTGCGCCGGCCTCATCGCCGGCAAGCCGGCTCCCACAAGTACGGCGCAGCGCTTGAATACAGCGCCGTACCTGTGGGAGCCGGCTTGCCGGCGAATGCGGCGGTAAGGTCACCGCCGCAGTTGAGGGTTACTCAGCGAGTTTGTAAGCGATGATGTAATCGCCCATCTTGGTGCCCAGCGAGCCGTGGCCGCCGGCGACGATCAGCACATACTGCTTGCCGTCCTTGCCGGTGTAGGTCATCGGCGTGGCCTGGCCACCCGCTGGCAGGCGGGCTTTCCACAGCTCCTTGCCGTTGTTCACGTCATAGGCGCGCAGGTACTGGTCGAGGGTGCCGCTGAGGAAGCCAACGCCACCGGCGGTGACGATCGAGCCGCCCATGCTAGGCACACCCACCGGCATGCCGATCGGTACCGGGGTGCTGTCGCGGGTAGTGCCGTTCTTGCGCTTCCACACCACCTTGTTGGTGAACAGGTCGATGGCCGCCACATAGCCCCAGGCCGGCGCCTGGCACGGTACGCCCAGCGGCGACATGAACGGGTGCATGATCACCGCGTAAGGTGCGCCGGTGTTCGGCTGCACGCCGCTGGTCTCGCTTTCGCGCTTGCTGCCGGCGGCAACCTGCTCACGCGGGACCATTTTCGACACGAAGGCCATGTAGTTGGGCGAGGTGAACAACAGTTGGCGCACCGGGTCGACCGAGACGCCGCCCCAGTTGAACACGCCAACGTTGCCCGGGTAGATCAGCGAGCCCTGCTCGGACGGCGGGGTGTACTGGCCTTCGTAGCGCAGTTCGCGGAACTGGATACGGCACAGCATCTGGTCGAACGGCGTGGCGCCCCACATGGCCTGTTCGGTCAGGTCCGGGCCGAGCAGGTTGAGATCGGAGCGGGCCTGGGTGGGCGCGGTGTGGTCGCCTTTGACAGCGCCCTGCGGTACCGGGATCTCGCGAACCGGCACGATCGGCGTACCGTCGCGGCGGTCGAGCACGTACAGGCTGCCCTGCTTGGTCGGCACGATGATCGCGGGTTTCACGTCGTCCTTGGTCTTCAGGTGCACCAGGGTCGGCTGGCTGCCAACGTCCATGTCCCACAGGTCGTGGTGAGTGAACTGGTAGTTCCAGCGCGCCTTGCCGGTGGCCAGGTCCAGGGCGACCACGCCGGCGCTGTATTTCTCGGCGCCTGGGGTGCGGTTGGCGCCGTACTGGTCGGGGGTCTGGTTGCCCAGCGGCAGGTAGACCATGCCCAGGTCTTCATCGACGCTGGCCAGCGACCACATGTTGGCCGAGTTGCGGCTGTAGGTCTTGCCCGGGGCCAGTGGCTTGGTGTCGTCCGGGTTGTTGCTGTCCCAGTTCCAGACCAGGCGGCCATCGTGCACGTCATAGGCACGGATCACACCGGATGGCTCGTTGGTCGACTCGTTGTCGGTGACGTGGCCACCGATGATCACCAGGCTGCGGGTCACTGCCACCGGCGAGGTGGAGTAGTAGCCGCCGGCGGTGAACGGGCCGATACCGGTGGTCAGGTCGATCGCGCCCTGGTTGGCGAAGCCTTCGCAGACCTTGCCGTTGTCGGCGTTGATGGCGATCAGGCGGGCATCGGCGGTGGGCAGGTAGAGGCGGCGTGGGCAGGCCTGGGCGACGGCCTGGCCTGCGTCCGAGACTTTCGGCGCGGGGCTGCCATCGCGGCTGACGTAGCTGTTCTCGTCATAGTACGAGACGCCACGGCAGGTCATGTGGGCGAAGCCTTTGAAGGTGCCGACCGGGGTCTTGATCTGCGGGTCGTAGCGCCAGATCTCGGCACCGGTGTCCGGGTCCAGGGCCAGCACCTTGCTGTGGGCGGTGCAGGCGTAGAGCATGCCGTTGGCTTTGAGCGGCGTGTTCTCGTTGGTCAGCTCGACCGGGTCGTTGTCGGTAGGCAGGTCACCGGTGCGGATGCGCCAGGCTTCTTCCAGGCGGTAGGCATTCTGTGCGGTGATCTGGCGCAGCGGCGAATAGCGGTCGCCATGCTCGGTGCGGCCATAGGCCTGCCAGTCGCCGTCAGGCATGGCCGGCGCGGCGCTGCCCATTTCGCTGTTGTCGCGGCCCAGCTCGCCGAACACTTCGCCCGGGTGGGTGAACTGGCTGCCCAGCGCGCAGGCGCCGGAGGCCAGCACCGCGACGCTGAGCACGGCGACGTTGGCCTTGTTGGCCGGGCCAATCAGCGGGCGGCGTGCCCATGGCAGCAGCAGCACCACGCCGATGGCGAACCAGATGGCCAGGCGCGGCACCAGCTGCCACCAGTCCAGGCCGACCTCCAGCAATGCCCATACCGTGCTGCCCAGCAGCACCAGGCCGTACAGGCCCAGGCCCAGGCGGCGCTGGGCCAGCAGCAGGACGCCCGACAGGGCAAAGCCGATACCGGCGATCAGGTAATACAGCGACCCGCCCAGCTGGCTCAGCTTGATGCCGCCCGCCAGCAGGGCCAGGCCCATCAGCAACAGCAGCACGCCCATCAGGCGCGGTAGCCAGCGGCTTCCATTCTTGGCACCGTCAGTGCTCATCGTATGTTCTCCGTTAGGTGAAAGGTTGTCAGAAAGTGCTTTGGATCTTCAGGCCGCCGATCAGGGCGTCGTCAACCTGCGACACCCCGCCCGGGTGGCGGATGTATTGCAGGTTCGGACGCACCGTGAGCCAGTCGGCCAGGTGAATGCCGTAATAGAGTTCAGCGCTGTATTCGGTGTCCTGCACAGGCAGGACACCTGGGTTGTCATAGTCGTAGACGCCGGCAGCCTGGTTGGCCAGGCGGGCGTTCTTGCGGTAGGCAGGGTTGACGTGCACGCGGGCGAGGGCGAAACCGATGTCGTCCTTGGCGCGGGCGTCGAAGGGGCCCTTGTATACCAGTCCTGCCTGCACATAGTTGTCGATGGCATTGGTCTTCTTGTCGTGCACCGTGGCGTTGGCGAACAGGCTCAGGCCGCGCGACTGGTCGGAGGCCAGCGAAGTGACTTGCTGCTGGGCACCGATCCACAGGCCGTGCTTGCTCGAACTGCTGCGGTAGGCGGCGCCACTGATGGCGGCCGGCTGGCCGTTGCTGTCCTTTAGAACATCCTGTGCCTTGGCATTACTGTAGTAGTACCCGGCGCGATATTCCCCTTTCAGGCCATTCAGCCGTGGGCTCCAGACCAGTTCGACCGGCATCACGGCGCCTTGGGTGCCGCTGCCGCTGAGCTTGAAGCCGTTGCCGGATTCGAGGTTGGAAGGGTTCTGCTCGAACACTCCGACCTGGGCGTAGAGCGCTTCGTTCAGGTTGTAGCGCACGCGCAGGGCCCACTGGCTGACCGGCCAGTTGTACCAGATGCCACCCACCCAGTTGCCCACCTGCGAGCCGCAGAAGGCCAGGTTCTGGAAGTCGCAGGGGAAGCTGTTGAAGTCTTCGCCTTCGCCGAAGCGGCCGAATTTGACGTCCAGTGCGCCATCGAAGTACTTCTGCTTGATCCACATCTGCGTCAGCCGCCAGGTTTCGCCACGGCCCCAGACTTCCTGGGCCGAGGTGAAGCCGCCGACCCGCGGGTCGTTGATGCGGTCGTTGCTGATGTTGTCGCCGTGGCGTTCGGTGATGGTCAGCTGCAGTTCAGTGTCTTGCCAGCCGAGGATCTTCTCCAGGTCCAGGTGGCTACCGAACGTGAACTGGTCGCTGTAGCGCGCGGTGCGGTCGTGGTCGTAGCCGCCGTGCAGGTTGCTGCCCATCTCGCCGGTGTAGCCAAGGGTGAAGTCGTAGCCTTGTTCGAGCAGCTCGCTGCGCGTGCCGCCCCAGTCCCCAAGCATCCACGGGGAGTCGCTGGCGAACATTTCGCTGGCGCTGACGCTGGGCGACAGGCTGGCGGCGAGGGCGAGAAAAACTGGGCCGATGTAGCGGTTGTCAGGCATGAGATAGCGCTATCTTTTGATTATTTAAAAAATGGCAAGCGCACCGATGAGCGGGCTCTTCGATGGATATGGCGACAGATCAGGAAGTGAAGCGATTCAGCTTGCGGCGGGGAGGATATAGGGGAAGTTGTAAGAAAAAAAGACAAATTGTCGCAGTTGATTGTTGCTGGTTTGGTAACAGTAATGATTTGGGGGGGCTGCTTTGCAGCCCATCGCCGGCAAGCCGGGCTCCCACAGGTAAAGTGCGGCGAAGATCCTGTGGGAGCGGGCTTGCCCCGCGAAGGCCTCCATGCAATCAGAAGGTTGTACGCAAACCCACCTCCACACTGCGCCCCGGCGCCGGCGCGATATCCCGCAGAATCGAGCTGGCGTAACGCACCGTCTGATCTGTCAGGTTCTCACCGCGCACGAACGCCAGCCACTGGCTCTGCCCGATATCGAAGCGATAACCGACGCTGGCCCCCAGTGTGGTGTAGCCATCGGTGCTGGTTTCATTGGCCGGTTTGCGGTGCTGCGCCGTTGCATGCTGCACATCCACCCGTGCCTGCCACCGGTCCAGTTCCCAGACCAGGCCGCTGTTCAGGCGCAGCGGTGCAATGCGTGGCAACGGCTCGCCGCTGTCGAGGTTCTTGGCCCGGGTGTAATCGCCTGACAGCTCCAGCGCAAAGCTGCCGTAGCGGTTCTCGAGCAACTGCCAGCGGTCCTGGGCCTCGATACCATAGAAGCGCGCCCGCACGCCCTGATACCGATACTCCGGGAACCCACCGTCGTCGTGATCGTGATCGTGGTCATGATCGTCCTCGCTGTGGTCGTGATCATGCCCTTCACGCACATTGCCCGTGCCGATCAAGCCGATGTAGTTGCGAAAATGGCTGTAGAACACCCCGACACTGCCCTTGTGGGTGCCGTTGTCGAAGCGCAGGGCAAGGTCGGCGGAGATCGCCTTCTCCTTGTTCAGGCTGGCATCACCGACCTCATAGGCGCCGGTGGCGACGTGGGCGCCATTGGCATACAGCTCGTAGAACGTCGGGGCGCGTTCGGTGTAGCCAAGGTTGGCGGCCAGTGCCCAGACCGGGTCGAGCTGGTAAACCGCGCCTGACGACAGGCTGAAGGCGTTGAAGCTGCTGGCGCTGTCCGCGTCGACGAAATTCTCGTTGCCCTTGGCGTCCGGGTCGACGCGAGTATGTTCAAGGCGCGCGCCGAGGCTGAGGTTGAGGTGCTCGGTGGCCTGCCACTGCTCGAGCATGAACAACGCCAGGCTGTCGGTATTGGTGTGCGGCACGAAGGCTTCTTCACCCAGCGCCGAGAACTCGTTGCGGCTGACCTGCGCACCAATCACCCCTGCAAGCGGGCCGAGCGGTTGGTGACGGGCCTCGATACGTGCCTCGTAGCCCTTGTTCTTGAAGGTGGTGTGCACCTCGCCTTGTTCGATTTCGCTGTGTTCGTAGTCGGTGTAGCCGGCATCGACCTTCACCGAACTGAACGGGCCCTCCAGGTCCCGCAGTTCGGAGGCGAACGCGTAGTGGTCCTGCTTCATGTCCAGGCGCACGCCGGGTTCTGCGACCGAGCCGTAGTTACTGTCGTAACGGCTGTAAGACAAGCCCGCATAGCCGTGATCCCAGTGATAGGAACCACCCATCGCGCCGCCATCCTGGCGCCCGTCGCTGTTCTCCAGGCGGTGCTTGCTACCGGGTTCGTCAGCGTCGCGCACCTTTGAGCTGCGGGCGTAGCCGGGGATGCGCAGGTCGTTGAACTGGCGGCTATTGGCATCCAGGTGCAGGGCGAAGGTGCCGTCGCCCGCTTCCAGCTTGCCGGCGCTGCTGCGGGTGGTGTCGGCGCCGCCGTAACGCAGCTCGCCGGCGCCATGGATGCCGTCGATGGGCGAGTCGGGGATGCGATTGTCGAAGGTGTTGACCACGCCACCGATGGCGTTGCCGCCATACAGCAGGGCGGCCGGGCCACGGACGATTTCGACGCGCTCGACGGTGACCGGGTCCAGCGGCACCGCGTGGTCGTAGGACAGCGCCGAGGCATCGAGAGCGCCGACACCGTTACGCAGGATGCGGATGCGGTCGCCGTCAAGGCCACGGATCACCGGGCGGCTGGCGCCAGGGCCAAACCAGGTAGAGGCGACACCCGGCTGTTTGTTGAGGGTTTCGCCGAGGCTGCCGTGCTGTTGCTGCAGCAGGTCGTTACCTTCGAGCACCGTGCTCGGGGCGGCTAGCTGGCGGTTGCCCAGCGGGTTGGCGGTGATCACCTGGGGTTCGAGTTCCACGGCCTGGCTGGGTGATGAAGCGAGCCAGAGGGCGACGGCGAGGGGTGAGAGGCGTAGGGGAGAGCACAACATGGAAAGTGACGGTCCTTGGCAGATGCTTATGTGTTGTTACAATATAACATCACTATTTCAGCACAGAGGTTTCGCCGTTTGCCAGCTGTTTTTGCATTGGCATCTGCTGCATCCCCTTCGCCACTACACTCGTGTAAGGTGCGCATCTTTCCAACGCTGGAGCACTGGCATGAGCACGGCCCAACACAACGCGCTGCACGGCAAGACCCTCGAACAGATCCTCAACGAGCTGGTGGCGCACTACCAATGGCAGGGCCTGGCCGAGCGCGTGGATGTGCGTTGCTTCAAGAGCAACCCGAGCATCAAGTCGAGCCTGGCCTTCCTGCGCAAGACGCCCTGGGCGCGTGAGAAAGTCGAGCAGTTGTACGTGAAGCTGCAGCGCAACGCCTGAGATGCCGCATCGTCCGTGGCTGACCCTGGCCGCCATGCTCGGCTGGCTGGGCCTGACCGTGCAGGTTTACCTGGTGCTGCTGGCGCGCTGGCAGGAGCAGGCCAGCCTGATTGGCGGGCTGATCAATGTGTTCGGCTATTTCACGGTGCTGACCAATACCTTGGTGGCTACGGTGCTCAGCTATGCGGCCTTCGGGCGCGAGTGTGGCGCGAAGCGTTTCTTCCTTTCGTCCTCGGTGAGCGCTGCGGTGGCTGCCAGTATCGTGCTGGTGGCGCTGGCCTACAGCGTGCTACTGAGGCACCTGTGGCAACCGCAAGGTTGGCAGTGGCTGGCGGATGAGCTGCTGCACGATGTGATGCCTGCGCTGTACGTCCTGTACTGGTGGTTCGAGGTGCCCAAAGGGCATCTGCGCCTTTGGCACCTGGCGCTGTGGGCGCTGTATCCGGCTGTGTATTTTGCTTATGCGCTATGGCGTGGCAGCGAGATCGGGGTTTACCCGTACCCGTTCATCGATGTGGCGACCCTGGGGTATGGGCAGGTGATGCTCAATGCGTTTGGCGTGCTGGCGGGGTTCTGGGTGATTTCGCTGGTGTTGCTGGGGCTGGATCGGTGGCGTGGGTGGCGGTTGCGGGATATTGCTTAGCTTGTGCCGGCCTCATCGCGGGCAAGCCCGCTCCTACAGGTTCTGTGGAGATCCTGTAGGAGCGGGCTTGCCCGCGATGAGGCCAGTACCGGCGCGACAGACTATTCGTCGTCTGCAGCCCCATCAGCTCGCCAGTAGGCAGCTGCCTTGAGCGCATCTTCTGCAGCTCCCTTTTCCAGCAGCAGCGCCTTGACCTGCCGCGTCAGCGACTTCTCCAATGCCACCCAGCTGTAGAGTTTCCCTTCAGGCAAGCTCAGCCCCTGCAGCACCGCCAGCAAGTCTTCCCCGCGCTTGACCCAGATGATTTCCACCTCAGCCTTGCTCGGCAGCGGCTGGCGTTCCTGCTCATCCTCGATCTGCACCACCGCCAGCACACGTCGCCCGGCTGGCAGTTCCTCGAGGCGCCGCCCGATCGCCGGAATGGCCGTTTCATCGCCAATCAGCAGGTAGCTGTCGAAGATATCCGGCACCACCATCGAAGCACGGGGGCCGGCAATGTTCAGCGTCTGCCCCGGTGCCGCCTGTGCGGCCCAGGTTGAAGCGGGGCCATCGCCGTGCAATACGAAGTCGATGTCCAGTTCATGGGTGACGAGGTCGATACGCCGTGGGGTGTACTCGCGCATGGTCGGCCGGGCACCGCCGTCGCGGCCCAGGTTGCGGGCGTCGATGGCCTGCTGTTGCTCGGCGGTTTCGGCGAACAGCAACTTGATGTGGTCGTCGCTACCCAGGCTGGTGAAGCCCTGCAGTTCGGGGCCGCCGAGGGTGATGCGGCGCATGCGCGGGGTCAGGTCGGTGACCCGCAGCACCTGCAGGCGACGCTGGCGGATTTCGTGGTTGACGCGGTGAATGGTGTCACTCATGGGCGTTCTCCATGGCAGGTTCGGCCGGCCCGGAGGCGATGGCCTTGGCGGTATCGTTGAGCAGCGTGCGGACCCGTTCGATCTCGTCCGGGTTCCAGCGGCCGCTGTGCATGTGCAGGGCATGGCGCAGGTTGCCGACCGCTTCATGAATCTCGGGCGGGCGGTCATGGCCGCGCAGGGCGCGCTTGCTGACTTCGATGCGCATGCGCACCCCGTCGAGGGCCACGGCCTGGTCGGCGAGGGCCGTGCGGCCGGCTGCGGTGATGGCGTAAAGGCGTTTGCTGCCTTGCACCTGGCCACTGATCAGCTCGGCCTCTTCAAGAAAGTTGAGCGTGGGGTAGATGACCCCGGGGCTGGGCGTGTAGCTGCCGTCGAACAGGTTCTCGATCTGGCGGATCAGGTCATAGCCATGGCCAGGCTGCTCGGCCAGCAGCGACAGCATCAGTAGTTTCAGGTCGCCCGGGGCGAATACCCGCGGGCCGCGTTCACCGCGGCCGGGGCGACGCTCGAAGGGGTCGTGGCTGGAATGGTCGCGCATCGATGACGGGCTCCGTGTGTTTAGATATATCGCAAGATATTACTCAAGATATATCTAAACACAAGCCGTCAAATGCAGATGATTATCATCTAAATGTTCGATGGGTGGGTCGCATGCATCGCCACCTGTGGCGGTTTGCACTCGTTGGGGTTGCCTGGCTCCAGGTACGGCATGAGGATCGGTGCCATGCCCTTGAGCACCTGAACGGGCAGCGCCGAGGTGAACTTGAACGCTTCCGCCGAGCGCCCCGGGACGAAGGCCGTCAGCGTGCCGAAGTGGTTGTCGCCAAGGAAGAACACGAACGTGGCGGTCCGGTTCAGCGAGCGCGAGCCGATCAGCCGGCCGCCGGCACCGAAGCTTTCGATGCGGTTGTCGCCGGTGCCGGTCTTGCCGCCCATCACCAATGGGGTGCCGTCATGCAGCTTGAAGCTGCCGGAGATACGCCGCGCGGTGCCTGCGTCGACCACTTGCGACATTGCCCCCTTGAGCGCCCTGGCCACTTCCACCGGGAGAATCCGCTGGCCACGGTCGGGGTCGCTGTTCAGCTTGGTTTCGTACGGGGTGTCGGCGGCGAAGTGCAGGGTGTCGATACGCAGGGTGGGCAGGCGCACGCCGTCGTTCTGGATGATGCCCACCAGCTCTGAAAGCGCTGCCGGGCGGTCGCCGGAGCTGCCAATGGCGGTGGCCAGCGAAGGCACCAGGTGATCGAACGGGTAACCCACGCGCTTCCAGCGCTGATGGATGTCGGTAAAGGCTTCGATTTCGACCATGGTGCGGATGCGGCTGTCACGGGCGCCCTGGTAACGGCTCTTGAACAGCCAGCCATAGACTTCCTGGCGCTCGAAACGGCTGGCGTTGACCATTTCGGTCAGCGTGGAACTCGGGTTCTTCAGCAGGTAACCGAGCAACCACAGGTCCAAAGGATGGACCTTGGCGATATAGCCCTGGTCGGGCAGGTCGTATTTGCCGGGGCCGTAGCCTTCGTACATCTCCGCCAGGCGGCCGTCGGTGAGCTTGCCCAGGGCGATCTTGTCACCCTTGCTGTGGGCGCGGACAAAGGCGTTGAAGGTTTCCTGGCCGGCTTCAGGGAATAGATAACGGTGCACCGCCGCCAGGCGTTGCGGGGTGACCCGCATACTGTCGAGGAAGGTGTCCAGGCGTTGCTGCGACGTCTTGCGCTGGTATTTTCTCCAGAAGCGCATCAGGTAGTTGGTGCCCTCCTTGTCGGCAAAGCGTGCGAGGTATTCCTGGCGGCGCGGGTCGGAGTCGTCCTTGAGCAGCGGTACCCGGTTGTACGGCTGCTGGTAGGTGACGTAGCGCACCAGGTCGCGCATCAGGCGGATGAACGGCAGGTTGATCGACTCGCGCAGGGCATCCTTGAGGGTCGGGTTGCGGCTGTTGTCTTCCTTGCGGAAGTTGTTGAACACGTGCATGCCGCCGCCGGTGAAGAAGGCCTCGCCAGTGTTGGCCGAATACTTGCGCTCCAGGGCGGCGTCGAGCATGGCGTCCAGGCTCTGGTTCTTGCTGTTCTGCGCCAGCCATTCCAGCGACCACTGGGAGATGCGGTCCAGTTCTGCAACGTCGACTTTCTTCAATTCGGCAGCGGGTTTGCCGGCGTACTTGTCGTGCAGTTCGGCAATGATCTCCAGGTAGGTGGTGAGTACCCGCAGCTTGGCCGTCGAGCCCAGTTCCAGCTTGCTGCCCTCGTTGATGTCGAAAGGCTGGTCGGTGCTGTCGGTCTGCACCCGTACCCGCGAGCCATCAGCGGTGCGCTCGAACAGGGTGAAGCTGTAGCGCACCTGGTCGGTGGTCTTGGTGGTCAGCAGGCGCTCGCCGATCAGGCCCATCTGCGCGGCGAATACCGGGTCGGAAAGGTTCTTCAGGTACTGGCTGGCCTGCAACTGCAGGTCGGCCTGCAAGGTGCTGGTGGCCGAGACGTCGAGGCGGTCGAGGTCGTACAACGGGCGGTTGAGCATCGCCGCCAGCCGGTTGCGCGCCAGGCTGATGCCTTTGTTGGTGATGATTGGCACGATAGTCGGCTGTGCTACCCAGTCGCGATAGACCGCCTTGCTGGCCAGGGCCGCGTCGGCCAATGGGCGGTCGATGATGGCGTTGGCAGCGAGCACGCGGATGTGCGAGTCGGTGAGCTCGGCAAGCTCCACCCGCCCCTTGGACAGGTAATGCGAAGGGCGGCGCTGGGCGATCATCAGCGACAGCACCTGGCGCAGCGCCAGGCCGCGTGCGGCCATGCTGTCGGCGTCGGTCGCGGTCGAGGTGAGCGCCTGGTTGACCTGGTCGAAATCGGCGCCGTACCACACCCGCAGCCCCTCGGCCATGCCGTGCACCTCGCCGTGGCCCGGCACCGCCGACAGCGGCACGCTGTTGAGGTAGTCGCGCACGATGCGCTGGCGGGCCTCTGTGGTATCAGGGCCACCCTGGTAAGCGCGCACGCTGGCGGAAATCATCTGGCGGATCTTCTCGGCGCCGGAGACGGTCAGGCCATCCGGCGAATGGCGGTACTTTTCCAGCTGCGTGGCCAGGGTACTGCCGCCGGCGGACTGGCCGGGCAGGGCCAGGTACTTGGCGACCTGGCTGTAGGCGGCCTTGGCAAAGCGTGGCCAGTCGACCGCCGGGTTGTTCTTCGGGTCTTTCGGGTCGAGCAGGTCGCGGTTTTCGATGAACAGCAGGCTGTTGACCATTACCGGCGGGATGGCGGCGAAGTCCGGGTACAGGTGTTGCGGGTAGTTGTACTGATACAGCGTGTCGCCACGGCAATCGGTGATCGACAGGCCAGCCTGAATTTTCTCGATATAGGGTGCGAACAAACCGTGATCGACGTAGTTCATCAACGCCGGCGAGAACTTTACCTGCTCGCTGATCAGGTAGTCGCGTTTGAGCAGGCGCGGCAAGAACTCGCCCAGCGCGCTGTAACCCAGGCGTTTGTCGAACGGCCCTTCACCCGGGTAGACGATGGCATCGCTGGGCCCGGGCTGCAGCGAATAGGTCAGGGTGGTGGCCAGCCTGCTGAATTCCCGCGATTGCAGGTCGGACGTGCGGAATTCGTCATAGGCGGCGAAGCCGATGGCAATGATGCCCACCACCAGGATCAGCAGTATCAGCCGCCACCACAGCCGGCGCTGACGGGGGGACTTCGGCTGTGGCGTCTGGTCCAGAGGAGGTTCGGCTGCTTCCGTTCTGGTTGGTTCCGATTGCCACAGTGCGCCCATAGTCTTCAATCCGGCCAGGTATTTTCGTCTTGCTTGTCTGAAGCTTAGACGTTGACGGCAGGAGGTGAAAATTTTGTAGGAACTGCAGAAATGCAATGTGGGATATGCGGCTTTGGTGTGGGTTTCTTCATACAGCGATATTGCTAGGGTGGCTGCTACAGGCGTGGGGCAGGCCAGCCGGCCCCGGTTTCTCGCCAAATTTCTACGAATTAACAGTGAAAAGCCCTACGGCGGGCTTCCTATACTGCTCGGCCCCTTCGCCTTGCCGGCCGCTCTATTCCGGCATACGGGCCGGCCCACAAGGCCAGCCTGGCAAGCCACCGCCACGCCTACCGGCATGGCCGCTGCTGCACGAAGGTCAAATCCAATAACAAAATGAGGTTGTATTGCTATGCCAGTCGGCAACCACCCTGCCCATGGCGAGACCGCACAAGGCGGCCCGCTCAAGCGTGAACTGGGCGAACGTCACATTCGCTTGATGGCACTGGGCGCCTGTATCGGCGTCGGTCTTTTCCTTGGTTCGGCCAAAGCGATTGAAATGGCCGGCCCGGCGATCATGCTTTCCTACATTATTGGCGGCCTGGCGATCCTGGTGATCATGCGCGCCCTTGGCGAGATGGCCGTGCACAACCCGGTCGCCGGGTCGTTCAGCCGCTATGCCCAGGACTACCTTGGCCCGTTGGCGGGCTTTCTGACCGGTTGGAACTACTGGTTCCTGTGGCTGGTGACCTGTGTCGCCGAAATCACCGCCGTGGCCATCTACATGGGCATCTGGTTCCCCGACGTGCCACGCTGGATCTGGGCGCTGGCGGCGCTGGGCAGCATGGGTGCGGTCAACCTGATCGCGGTCAAGGCGTTTGGCGAGTTCGAATTCTGGTTCGCCCTGATCAAGATCGTCACCATCATCGCCATGGTCCTGGGGGGCATCGGCATCATCGCCTTCGGCTTCGGTAACGACGGTGTTGCGGTCGGTATCTCCAACCTGTGGGGCAATGGCGGCTTCATGCCCAATGGCGTGACCGGCGTGCTGATGTCGCTGCAGATGGTGATGTTCGCCTACCTGGGCGTTGAAATGATCGGCCTCACCGCCGGCGAAGCGCGCAACCCGCAGAAAACCATCCCCCAGGCCATCGGCTCGGTGTTCTGGCGCATCCTGCTGTTCTACGTCGGCGCACTGTTCGTGATCCTGTCGATCTACCCGTGGAACGAGATCGGCAGCCAAGGCAGCCCGTTCGTCATGACCTTCGAGCGCCTGGGGATCAAGACTGCCGCAGGCATCATCAACTTCGTCGTCATTACCGCCGCACTGTCGTCCTGCAACGGCGGCATCTTCAGCACCGGCCGCATGCTCTACAGCCTGGCGCAGAACGGCCAGGCCCCGGCCACCTTCGCCCGCACCTCGAAAAGCGGGGTACCGCGCAATGCGCTGCTGCTGTCGATCGGTGCCTTGCTGCTGGGCGTGCTGGCCAACTACCTGGTGCCGGAGAAGGTGTTCGTCTGGGTGACCTCGATCGCCACCTTCGGGGCGATCTGGACCTGGGTGATGATCCTGCTGGCGCAGATCAAGTTCCGCGCCGGGCTGTCTACCGCCGAGAGCAAGGCCTTGAAATACCGCATGTGGCTGTGGCCGCTGAGCTCCTACCTGGCCCTGGCCTTCCTGGTGCTGGTGGTGGGGCTGATGGCGTACTTCGAGGATACCCGCGTGGCGCTGTATATCGGCCCGGCGTTCCTGATATTGCTGACGGCCTTGTACTACACTTTCCGCCTGGCGCCGAAGGATCACCACGCGGTAGCCCGCACCGCCTCCTGATCTGAAGCCGCGGGGGCCGCACAAAGCGGCCCCCGTGGTTTTCAGGCTGCCACTTCGCTGTTGGGCTCGAAGCTGTCCGCCCGGGCCAGTTGCCACATCCGCGAATAGAACTGCCCGTCCACCTCGCCCGTCAGCAACTCACCCGGCTTGAGGAACACGTGCATCTGCGAGAACAGCTTGATCTCGGTGGCCGAAACACGCCGCACCAGGTGCTTGGCTTCCAGCTGCGCCGGATGTTCCAGGCCCGCTGCGGCAAGCATCTCTGCCAGCGCGCGCAGGGTATTGTGGTGGAAATTCAGCACCCGTTGGGCTTTGTCCGGCACCACCAGCGCCTGCTGGCGCAGCGGGTCCTGGGTGGCAACGCCGGTCGGGCATTTGTTGGTGTGGCAGCTTTGCGACTGGATGCAGCCGATGGCGAACATGAAGCCGCGCGCCGAGTTGGCCCAGTCGGCGCCGATGGCGAGCACGCTGGCGATGTCGAAGGCACTGACGATCTTGCCACTGGCGCCTAGCTTGATCTTGTCGCGCAGGTTCAGGCCGACCAGGGTGTTGTGCACGAACAGCAGGCCTTCGCGCAGCGGTACGCCGATATGGTCGGTGAACTCCACCGGCGCCGCGCCGGTGCCGCCCTCCTTGCCGTCGACGACGATGAAGTCAGGCAGGATGCCGGTTTCCAGCATGGCTTTGGCGATGCCCATGAATTCCCACGGGTGGCCAAGGCAGAACTTGAAGCCCACCGGTTTGCCGCCGGACAGCTCGCGCAGCTGGGCGATGAACTGCATCATCTCGATGGGCGTGGAGAAGGCGCTGTGGCGCGACGGCGAGATGCAGTCCTCGCCCATGAGGATGCCGCGGGTTTCGGCAATTTCCTCGGTCACCTTGTGCTTGGGCAGGATGCCGCCGTGGCCGGGCTTGGCGCCCTGGCTCATCTTGATCTCGATCATCCGCACCTGTGGGCTGCGCGCCTGGGCGGCAAAGCGCTCGGGGTCGAAACGGCCGTCTGCCGTGCGGCAACCGAAGTAACCGCTGCCCAGTTCCCAGACCAGATCGCCGCCGTGTTCGCGGTGGTAGGGGCTGATGCTGCCTTCGCCGGTGTCATGGTGGAAGTTGCCCAGCTTGGCGCCCTGGTTGAGGGCGCGGATGGCATTGGCGCTGAGCGAGCCGAAGCTCATGGCGGAAATGTTGAAGATCGACGCCGAATACGGCTGGCTGCACTGTGGCCCGCCGACGATGATGCGAAAGCTCGCAGGGTCGGCCAGCGGCGCCGGGCGCATGGAGTGGCCGATGAATTCGAAACCGGACGCGTAGACGTCGATCAGGGTACCGAAGGGTTTGTCCGAGGCTTCGTTCTTGGCCCGCGCATACACCAGCGAACGTTGCGCCCGGGAGAAGGGCAGGGCGTCGCTGTCGGCCTCCAGCAGGTACTGGCGGATTTCCGGGCGGATGCCCTCGACCAGGTAGCGGATGTTGCCCAGGATCGGGTAGTTGCGGCGCACCGCGTGGCGCTGCTGCAGCAGGTCGAACAAGCCGATCAGGCTGAGCACGGCGGTGGTCAGGGTGAACGGCCATAGCCATTCGTGGTGGAGGAACGGCAGGCTGGCCAGGGTGAACAATACACACGCGGCAAACACTGCATAGCGACTGAGAAGTGACAGGCTCATACGGGGTCCTTACGATGGCGCGGTCAGGCTCAGGGCCTGGGGCAAACCCCGACCATAGCCGGGTTGAGCGACGCTGAAAATTAAATTCGGGGTATCGAAAATCATTCGCGCCGGCTGCTTGCCACTGGCGGCCTCACTCCGATGTATCGCGCAGCAACTTCTGCCGCCACGCTTGTTGCTCATGCGCCGGCCCATCCGCCAGGAACGCGTACCGCCCGGCCACCCGCACCGCCACCGGCACGCCATCGCGGTACAGCAAGCGGTTGCCGCCCACCGCAGGCACTTTCGCCCCAGGCAACAAAGACCCGACCAGGTTCAGCGGATCGCTGGCACTGACCAGCACCAGCGCGCCGTCCAGCGCTCGCCGGCGTACTTGGCGCAACAACCCGACGGCCTCCGGCAAGGCAAACTGTTCCCCGGCCAACCCGGCAATGAAGCGCCCACCCCGAATCTCACCGCGTGCCTCCAGCCGGTGATAGCAGCGCAGCAGGTCGCGCCAAGCGGGCAGCACATCGCTTTCGCGCTCCAGCAGCCGCCAGCAGATCACCCCATAACGACGCAGCAGGCTGCGGGCGATGTGTTCCAGGCGCTGGCTTTCATCCAGCGCGGCACTGCCCCTGCGCAACAGCGCCCAGCGCCCGGCGTGGGCCATGCTGCTGGACATCGGCGGGTGGCCACGCCTGCTGTTGCGCGATGTGCGTTTCGCCGCCGGGGTGATCAGGCTGCGCAGCCCGGTGAAACTGTCGGCGCCCACCAGGCCGGAGCCGACCAGCTCCTGCAGGGCTGCCTCCAGCTCGCTGGGCAGCAGGTGGGCCTCCTGTGTCAGCTCGTCGAAGAACAGCGCGCCATGCGCTTGCAGCACTTCATGCACGCGTTGGGCACGCGGGCCGAGGCCCTCCAGTGCAGGTAGGGGGGCGAGGCTGCGCCAGAGCGCCAGGTGCTCCCGGGGCAGCAGCACCAGCGGCGTACTCGCCAAGGTATTGCTGGAAACCGTTGTCGCCAGCCGGCTCCAGGCAAACTGCCCGCTGCGGCAGGCATCGTCGAGCCAGTGCCGGCTGTAGTCCTTGATCCGCGCCGGCAGCAACTCCGCCTCCCAAGCGCCAGCGGCGCCAGGGAAGCCTTGCAACTGCTCGAGCACTTCGGCTACCGCCAGCGGCCCGCGCAGTCGTTCGTCGTTTGCCAGGTGCTGCCAGTCGAACAGAAAGCGCATGAAGTCCTGCAGGCTGACCGGCTCGATTTCCCGGCGCAGGCGCTTCACCGTGTAGCGATGGATGCGCGCGAGCAGGTGGCGTTCGCACCATTGCGGCTGAGTTTGGCCAGGGCTGAAGTGGCCACGCAGCACGTACCCTTCGGCTTCGAGCCGGGCCAAGGCCTGTTCGACGGCCGCTGCAGGCTTGCCGAGCGGTTCGGCGATCTGTGCCAGAGTCAGCGGGCCATGGCCGCTCAGGCGCGAGCGCAGCAACTCGATCAACGCGCTGTCCGGATCGAGGGCCTGATCGAACCCGGGCAGCACGTCCAGGTCGGGCTCATGGCGGGCGTGGGGATACAGCGCTCGCAGCAGGTTCATGCGCTCACGGGCCAGCCACAACTGCTCAGCGGGCAGGCGCAGCGCCCGGCCGGCCTTGGCCAACTGCCGGAGCAGCAGCGCCCAGGTCGGGTTGGCCTGCACTTCGTGCTGGCTGATGGCGCCGAGGCTCATCAACGCTTCGTGCATCTCGTCGGTGCCACCGGGCTGCGGCCAGGCTTCAGCCTCTACGGCGCTGATGGCGTCGGCATCCAGCGCACCCAGGTCATCGCCGCTGTGCACCTCGTTCCAGCGCCGGTTGAGCACCGCCTGGGTGCGCCGTTCTTCCAGTGGCGCATCGTCGAGGAAGGCGTAGGGCCTGGCATTGAGAATGGCCGAGGCCAGAGGCGATGGCGCAGGCAAGTCGCGGCACAGCAGGCGCATTTCGCCGTTTTCCATGCGCCGTAGCAGGGCTAGCCAGCCTTCGCTGTCCATGGCTTCGTGCAGGCAGTCGTCGAGCGTCTGCTCGACCAGCGGGTGATCAGGGATCTGCCGTTCACCGGCGATGTTTTCCAGGCAAGCGATCTGGTCGGGGAACACGGCGGCGATCAGGTCTTCGCTCTTCATGCGCTGGATCTGCGGGGCAACCTTGCGCCCGCCGACGAAGCGCGGCAGCGCCATCGCTACCGCCGCGTTCCAGCGCCAGCGCACGCCGAACAAGGGGGCATCGAGCAGTGCCTGGACCAGCGTCGCCTCGGCGTTGCGGCTGGACAAGTAGCGCCAGACCTCGTCCAGATCGAAGCTGTGGCTGGTGGAGAGCGACAGCACGATGGCGTCCTCGCTGGCCGCGGCCTGCAGCTCGAAATTGAACGTGCGGCAGAAGCGTTTGCGCAGCGCCAGCCCCCAGGCGCGGTTGATGCGGCTGCCGTAGGGCGAATGGATGATCAGCTGGGTGCCGCCAGACTCGTCGAAAAAACGCTCCATGATCAAGGTTTGTTGCGAGGGCAGGGCGCCCAGCACTTCACGGGTGCGGCCAAGATAATCGAGCAGTTGGCTGGCACAGGCCTGGTCCAGCGCAAAAGCGCTTTGCAACCACGCCAGCACGGGGGCGAGATCTGCGCCGCTCAGCCGCAATTGTTCATCGACGCGGGCTTGCAGGCGGGCCACCGCAGCGGATAATTCGTCACTGCGCCCCGGTGCCTCGCCCAGCCAGAACGGAATGGTCGGCGGCAGGCCATGGGCGTCCTCCACCCGCACCCGGCCGGGTTCGACCCGCACGATGCGGTAAGAGGCATTGCCCAGCTGGAAAATGTCACCGGCGATGCTCTCCACCGCAAAATCTTCGTTGACGCTGCCGATGTTCAGCGCCTGCGGCTCCAGCAGCACGGCATAGTCGGCCGTCTCGGGGATGGTGCCGCCACTGGTCAGCGCGGTCAGCTGGCTACCCCGGCGCCCGCGCAAGGTGCCGGTGACTGCATCGCGGTGCAGGTAGGCGCTGCGCACGCCCAGGCGGCCGTTGTAGCCCTCGGCGAGCATGCGCAGCAACGCCTGGTAATGGGTGACGTCGAGTTCGGCATAGGGCGTAGCCTGGCGCAGGCAGTCGAACAGCGCCTGTTCCTGCCAGGGCTGGTTGCTGGTTTCGGCGACGATCTGTTGGGCCAGCACATCCAGCGGGGCGTTGGGGATATGCAACCGGTCGAGTTCGCCCTGGCGCACGCAGTCGAGCAGGGCCGTGCATTCGATCAGGTCATCGCGCGAGGTGGGGAACAAGCGCCCTTTGGGGATGCCCTCCACCTGGTGGCCGGAGCGGCCGACCCGCTGCAGGAAGCCGGCAATCGACCCAGGTGAAGCGATCTGGCAGACCAGGTCGACATCGCCGATATCGATGCCCAACTCCAGTGACGCAGTGGCCACCAGCACCTGCAACTGGCCGCGCTTCAGGCGTTGTTCCGCGTCCAGGCGCAGCTCCTTGGCCAGGCTGCCGTGGTGCGCGGCCACGGCCTCCTTGCCCAGGCGGTCGCCGAGGTGGCGAGTGAGGCGTTCGGCCAGGCGCCGGGTGTTGACGAACACCAGCGTCGTGCGGTGCTCGCGGGCGAGGGTTGCCAGGCGGTCGTAAACCAGGTTCCAGACGTCCGTGGCCATGACTGCGCCCAAGGGCACTGGCGGCACTTCAAGGGCCAGGTCGCGCTGGCGGGCATGGCCGATATCGACGATCGCGCAGGGTCGTTGATGGCCGACCAGAAACTGCGCCACGCGCTCGACCGGGCGCTGGGTAGCGGACAGACCCACGCGCCTTAGTGGCCGCCCCGACAACACCTGCAGGCGTTCCAGCGTCAGCGCCAGGTGAGCGCCGCGCTTGTTGCCGGCGAGGGCATGGATCTCGTCGATGATCACCGTGTGCACGCTGGCCAGCCCGGCGCGGCCCGAGGCCGAGCCCATCAGCACATAGAGCGATTCCGGCGTGGTCACCAGGATATGCGGCGCCAGCTTGCGCATGGCTGCACGGTCTTTCTGAGGCGTGTCGCCGGTACGCACCGCGGTGCTGATACGCGGCGCCTTGAGGCCTTGATCTTCGAGCGCCTGGCTGATGCCTTCCAGCGGCGTCTGCAGGTTCAGGCGAATGTCGTTGGACAGCGCCTTGAGCGGCGAAACGTAGACGACCTGGGTTTGCGCGGGCAATTCGCCGCCGTGTTCAAGGCCTTGGCGGAACAATTCGTCGAGCACCGCGAGAAAGGCACTTAAGGTCTTGCCCGAGCCGGTCGGTGCGGCCAGCAGCATCGACTGGCCGGCATGGATCAATGGCCAGGCACGGGCCTGGGCGTCGGTGACCGTGGCGAAATGGCGACGGAACCAGGTGCCGACGGCGGGGTGGAACAGCTCCAGCACCGGGTGCTGATGGGCGGGCAGGTTCATGTCATGGTTATGGCGGCTCGGCGGCGGCTTGGCAAGGGGCCGTTCGTCTGTGAGATTTTTCTGTCTGTGCTGGCCCTATCGCGGGTAAACCCGCTCCTACAGGGATTGCGAAGAACCTGTAGGAGCGGGTTTACCCGCGATAGGGCCAGCCTTGTCAGGCCCACAAGCCCATGGGATCCTCCCTCCGCCATTTTCCAGCGAGCCCACCCATGCCCAACATCATCCGTATCGCCGCCGCCCTGCTCATCGACCCTCAAGGCCGCACCCTGCTGGTGCGCAAGCGCGGCACCCAGGCTTTCATGCAGCCGGGTGGCAAGATCGATGCGGGCGAGTCGCCGGTAGAGGCGCTGGTGCGTGAACTGCATGAGGAGCTTGGCCTGCGCATCGATCCGGCGCAGGCCGCACCTATGGGCGCCTTCAGCGCCCCGGCTGCCAACGAGCCGGGCTTTGAAGTGCACGCTGAGCTGTTTCGCGTCGACACTGCCGAGGCCGTGGTGCCGGCAGCAGAAATCGAAGAGGTGGTCTGGGTGGCTGCAGACCAGGCGCTGGCTGTAGCGCTGGCGCCGCTGACCCGCGACCTGATCCTGCCGTTGTACCGCCAGGCCGTCAGCGTACCGCGCTGACCCCATCGAGGGTGGCGAACGACGTGTCCTTGGCGGTCAGCAGGAAGTCGCGCATGTACGGCGCATCGAGCATGTCGGTGCGTACCGCCGCATAAAGCGTGGCAAACAGGCCTTTCTCGCCCAGGCGCTTGCCTTTGACGTAGCCGCGCGAGCTGTATTCGTGCAGCGCCCAATGCGGCATGCCGCATACCCCGCGCCCGCTGGCTACCAGCTGCATCATCATCACTGTCAGCTCCGAGGTGCGCACGGCGGCCGGCTCGATGTCGGCCGGCTCCAGGAAGCGGGTGAAGATGTCCAGGCGGTCGCGTTCCACCGGGTAGGTGATGAGGGTCTGGTCGAGCAGGTCCTGGGGCACGATGAACGGCTTGCTCGCGAGGGGGTGCTGGTTGGCCACGGCGATCATGGCTTCGTAGGTGAACAATGGCACGTAGGTAATGCCGGGCAGGTCCAGCGGGTCGGAAGTCACCACCAGGTCCAGGTCGCCGCGGGCCAAGGCAGGCAGCGGGGCAAAGGCAAACCCCGAAGCCAGGTCCAGCTCGACTTCAGGCCAGGCATCGCGGAACTGGTCGATGGTTGGCATCAGCCACTGGAAGCAGCTATGGCATTCGATGGCCATGTGCAGCCGCCCCGCTGTACCGCCGGCCAGGCGGGCGATATCACGCTCGGCGCCGCGCAGCAGCGGCAGGGTGGCATCGGCCAGCTGCAGCAGGCGCAAGCCGGCGCTGGTGAAGCGGATCGGCTTGGTCTTGCGCACGAACAGCGGCAGGCCCAGGCGCTCTTCCAGCTCCTTGAACTGGTGCGACAGCGCCGATTGGGTCAGGTGCAGGCGCTCAGCGGCCTCCACCAGGCTATCGGCCTCGCGCAGGGCGTGAAGGGTTTTCAGGTGGCGCATCTCCAGCACGACAGGCTCCGAGAGAAAAATTTGAGTTAACAAGAAATGAGTTGAGTTTCCCTCATGTTGCGCGTGCTGTCGACTGGACCTTCGGCCGCACCGCTCGGCAGCGTTCATCAAACTGTCACCGAACTGTGGCAGCGCGGCTGAATTAAAGTCATCAGACTCGCGCTCTACTGGGGATCTGCATTCTGGTGTTTCTTTCATGCGGGCTTTACTGCTGTTTTTGTTCTTTCTGGTCAGCGTTCCGGCGAGCTTTGCCGATCAGCGCTGTGATGCTCACGTAGCGGTTCAACGGGCCGAACTGGGTGACCTGAGCCTGGTTTACCAGAGCGTCGGTGCGCCCCGTGACCCTGCGTTATTGCTGGTGATGGGGCTGGGTGGGCAATTGATCCACTGGCCGGACGATGTGGTCGAGGCGTTGTGCCGCCAGGGCTTTCGGGTGATTCGCTACGACAATCGCGATGTCGGCCTGTCACGCTGGAACCAGCTGCCCCCTTCGGCCAACCTGACCGTCGAGCTGCTGCGCTACAAGCTTGGGTTGCCAGTTGCCGCACCTTATACGCTGACCGACATGGCGGGTGATGGGCTGCGCCTGATGGATGCATTGGGCATTCGCCAATTCCATGTACTGGGTGTGAGCATGGGTGGAATGATCGCCCAACACCTGGCAGCGATGGCACCGGAGCGGGTGCGCAGCCTGACCCTGGTGATGTCCAGCTCCGGCGCAGCAGGCCTGCCCGCGCCGGACCCTGCACTGGTGCAGCTGCTGGCCCGGCGCAGTGCGCCCAATCGCGAGGTGGCGATCGAACAGCAGGCCGACCTGCTGGCGGCGCTGGGCAGCCCGCAGGTGCGCGATGACCGGGCAGCGCTGTTGGAGCAGGCTGCGGTGGCTTACGACCGGGCGTTCAACCCCGAGGGCGCGAAGCGTCAGATCATGGCGATTCTCGCCGAACCTAGCCGGGTGGCGTTGCTGAACGCATTGCGCGTGCCGACCCTGGTGGTGCATGGCACGGCCGATCCGTTGTTGCCGGTGATGCATGGTGTGCACCTGGCGGCTCATATCCAGGGCAGCCAGTTGCGGCTGATACCAGGGTTGGCGCACCGCTTCCAGGAGCCGTTCAAGGCGCCGTTGCTGGGGGCGGTTTTGCCTTACCTGCAGTCACATCGCCAGGACGTTACGCACATTGCCGGCCTGTGATACCAGCGCTCTTTACGCGGGTTTACCCGCGAAGCAGAGCGCATCTGTTTTCAGCCAAGCCCGTACTTCTTCACCTTGTCGAACAGCGTGGTCTTGGCCATGCCCAGATCCTGGCTGGCCTGGCTGAGGTTGCCACCCGTGCGCTGCAACGCATCGCTGAGCAGGTTGCGCTCGAACGCTTCAACCGCCTCGGCGAACCCCAGGCCTTGGCTGGCACCGCCGCTAGGGCCTTTCTTGAAAGCCGGCAGGCCCAGGGCATAGCGCTCGGCAACATTGCGCAGTTCACGCACGTTGCCTGGCCAGTCGTGGGCCATCAGGCGCGACAGGGTCTGGCTGTCCAGGGTCGGCGCTTCGCGGTCGAAGCGTAGCGCCGACTGCTGCAGGAAGTGCTCGAACAACTGCAGGATATCCTCGCGGCGCTCGCGCAGCGGTGGCAGTTCCAGGGTTACGACGTTCAGGCGGTAGTACAAGTCGCTGCGGAACTGCCCGCTCTGGCCAAGGGCATCGAGGTCGGCCTTGGTGGCGGCGATCACCCGGCAATCCACCGCGATGCTCTGGTTCGAGCCCAGGCGCTCCAAGGTACGCTCCTGCAATACCCGCAGCAGTTTGATCTGCAGGTTGATCGGCATGCTCTCGACTTCATCGAGGAACAATGTGCCGCCATTGGCGTGCTCGATCTTGCCGATGCGGCGCTTGCCCGCACCGGTAAAGGCATTCGCCTCGTGGCCGAAAATTTCGCTTTCGAACAGGTTTTCCGGCAGGCCGCCGCAGTTCAACGCGACGAACGGCTGGCTCTGACGGCGGCTGAAGTCGTGCAGGCAGCGGGCAACCAGCTCTTTGCCGGTACCGGTTTCGCCTTCGATCAGCACGTTGGCCGAGGTGTCGGCGACGTTGGCGATCAGTTCACGCAGCTGTTCCATGGCCGGCGAGCGGCCAATGATGCGGCCCTCCAGGCTGCTCTGCTCGGCGAGCTGGCGGCGCAGGGCCAGCACCTCACGCGACAACCCGCGCTGTTCGAGGGCGCGGCGCACCACATCGACCAGGCGCTCTGGCGAGAAGGGCTTTTCCATGAAGTCGTAGGCGCCGTTGCGCATGGCACCCACCGCCATGTCGATATCACCGTGACCTGTGATCAGCACCACTGGCAGGCTGCGGTCGCGCGCCTTGAGGCGGTTGAGCAGTTCGAGGCCGTCGATGCCCGGCAGGCGGATGTCGCTGACGACGATACCGGCGAAGTCATCACCGATACGTTCCAGCGCCTGCTCGGCGCTGCCCACACCTTCGCAGGCGATGTCTTCCAGGGCCAGCGCCTGCTGGCAACCGAGCAGCACATGCGGGTCGTCTTCGACGATCAGGACGGTAAGAGGCGCTTGGTTCATGGTTGCTCTGCCGATTCGTTAGGGGGGGAGACCAGCGGCAGAGCGAGGACGAAGGCCGTTCCGCCGCTGGCTGGGTGTTCGACGTTGAGGCTGCCTTTGGCCGCAGCGGCAAGGCTCGCCGACAGGGTCAGGCCCAGGCCCAGGCCATGTTCGCCCGGCTTGGTGGTGAAGAACGGTTCGAACAGGTGCTTGCGCGCTTCGGCATCGATGCCGTGGCCATTGTCGCGCACCCGCAGGCGGTATTTGTCGCCTTGCAGCTCGCCTTCCAGCCACAGCTCAGGCAGGGGCTGGGTGGCCATGGCATCGAGGGCGTTGCCGATCAGGTTGACCAGGATCTGCTCCAGGCGGGTCTGGTCGATGGCCAGTTGCTGGTCGTCGAACTGGCTGTGCAGCTTCAGGTGGCAACCGCTGATGCGGTTGGCCAACACCTGCAAGGTGGCCTCGACAGCCTTGGCCAGCGAGGCCTGGCCGCGGTCGTCGCCACGCCGGGCGAACGAGCGCAGGCTGGCGGTGATGCGGCCCATGCGGTCGATCAGGTCGTTCATGGTACGCAGGTTGGTGCTGGCGGTTTCCAGCGCGCCGCGCTCGAGGAAGCGCACGGTATTGCCGGACAAGGTGCGCAGCGCCGCCAGCGGCTGGTTGAGCTCGTGGGCAATGCTGGTGGACATCTGCCCGATGGCCGCCAGCTTGCCGGCCTGTACCAGCTCGTCCTGGGCATGGCGCAGTGTCTGTTCGGCGTGGCGGCGCTCGCGAATCTGGCCCTTGAGCCGTTCGTTGCTGGCGCGCAGGTCGGCGGTGCGGTCGGCGATGCGCCGCTCCAGCTGGCTGTTGGCTTCTTCCAGCGCCTCGCGCGCGGCCAGGCGGGTGGCGATCACCTTGCGCCGCTCGTTCCAGGCGATGCCAAGTATCGCCAGCAGGGCGAACGCCACGCCGACCAGAATGCCTTGCACCATCGATTCGCGGCGCAAGTCCTGCAAAGGGGTGAGCAGGGTGAAATGCCAGGGGGTATCCACCAGGCGCCGCGTTTGCGCCAGGTACGCAACCTCATGGGGTTTGCCGTGGGCGGTTTCGCTGTTGGCCGGGAAGGTCAATTTCTCCACGCCATCGGCCAGCGTCTCGCGGGCCAGCGGCTGCAGCTCGTTCAGTGGCCACCAGTAATATTGCAGGCTACGCGCCAGGCGCTCCTTGATTTGCGGCGTCAGCGGGCGTACCGACTTCAAGCGCCGCGCAGGGTCGCTGGAGAGGATGATGATGCCGTTTTCGTCGCTGACGAAGGCTTCCAGGCGGGCGCGCTGCCAGCGCTCCTCAAGGGTGTCGAGGCGCACCTTGATCACCGCCACGCCAATGATCTTGCCGTGTTCTTCCAGGCCATGGGCCAGGTAGTAGCCGGCTTCGCCGGTGGTGCTGCCGATGCCGTAGAAACGGCCCGGTTCGCCACGCACGGCGGTCTGGAAGTAGGCACGGAATGACAGGTCTTCACCGAGGAACGAGTCGGCATCGCGCCAGTTGCTGGTGGCCTGCACCCGGCCATTGGTATCGAGGACGAAGATCGCCCGGCTGCGGCTGCGGCGGTTGAGGCCTTCGAGGTATTCGTTGACGGTCTGCCGGTTGGCGCCATCAGGGTTGGTGAGCAACAGCGACACGCTGTCTTCCAGCTCCAGCAGGCTCGGCAAGTAGGTGTACTTGCTGATTTCGCTTTCGACCGTGCGTGCGTGCAGCTCCAGCTGGCGTTCGCCGTTTTCGCTGAGGGCGCGGATGCCGTTGCTTTCGCTGACCAGATAACCGGCCAGGCCCAAACCGACCATCAACAGGATGACCAGGGGCGGTAGCAACAATTGGCGGATCAGGCGGGATTTCACGGCAGGCTTGGCAGGGAGAAGTAGCGAGGGGTCGCATTTCATCACAGTGGCCTTGTCACGACCAGCATCCGCTGCCCGGAGCAACCCGGGGCAGCGGAAACTGTGGCCGGCTTAGTGTTGCAGGATCTTGCTGAGGAAGTGCTGGGTGCGCTGGTCGCGGGCACTCTGGTCACCGAAGAACTCTTCCTTGGTGCAGTCTTCGATGATGCTGCCTTTGTCCATGAAGATGACCCGGTTGGCAACCTTGCGGGCAAAGCCCATTTCGTGGGTCACGCACATCATGGTCATGCCCTCGTGAGCCAGCTGCACCATCACGTCCAGTACTTCGCTGACCATTTCCGGGTCCAGCGCCGAGGTGGGCTCGTCGAACAGCATGACGATCGGGTCCATTGCCAGCGCGCGGGCGATCGCCACACGCTGCTGCTGGCCACCGGAAAGCTGGCCGGGGTGTTTCTTGGCGTGCGCGCTGAGGCCCACACGCTCCAGCAGGGCCAGGCCTTTCTGGGTGGCTTCCGCCTCACTGCGGCCCAGCACCTTGCGCTGGGCGATGGTCAGGTTTTCGGTAATGGTCAGGTGCGGGAACAGCTCGAAGTGCTGAAACACCATGCCCACCCGCGAACGCAGCTTGGGCAGGTTGGTTTTCGGGTCGGCAATCGAGGTGCCATCGACCACCACGTCGCCCTTCTGGAACGGTTCCAGCGCATTGACGCACTTGATCAGGGTGGACTTGCCCGAGCCCGAAGGGCCGCACACCACCACCACTTCACCCTTCTTGACGTCGGTGCTGCAGTCGGTCAGTACCTGGAAGTCGCCGTACCACTTGTTGACGTTCTTGATGGAAATCATACGGTGATCCTTTTTTGCAGGCGCTTGACCAGCCACGA
>Ga0213823_1000513_pt1 | contig 31835 bp, 23 predicted proteins | sample MC6MC0907MG_FD_179887 | JGI IMG/M metagenome (GOLD analysis project Ga0213823, IMG submission 179887) | Enriched soil aggregate microbial communities from Iowa State University, Ames, United States - MC6-MC0907-MG | ecosystem: Environmental > Terrestrial > Soil > Unclassified | place: USA: Iowa...
CCATCCCGAACTCGGAAGTGAAACGCAGCTGCGCCGATGGTAGTGTGGCCTAAGCCATGCGAGAGTAGGTCATCGCCAGGGTTTTTACCCCGAAAACCCCGCTGCTCATGCAGCGGGGTTTTCTTTTTGTCTGCGATCTGGTGGTGATGCGTGAGCGCACGCCGATCACCGCCGGGCTGCTGGCCAAGCTCCCGCGCCTGCGTCTGCTGGTTACCAGCGGCATGCGTAACGCCGCGATCGATGTCGCCGCCGCGAAGGCGCACAGGGTGTGGTCGTATGCGGAACCGACAGCCATCCCGAACCGGCCGTGGAACTGACCTGGGCGCTGATCCTGGGGGTGATGCGGCACCTGGTACCGGAGGCCAACGCGCTGCGCAACGAAGGGCCGTGGCAGCAGACGCTCGGCCGCGACCTGCAGGGTGCCCGGCCGGGATTGCTGGGGTTGGGCAAGATCGGCCAGCGCGTGGCGCGGATCGGCCAGGCCTTCGGGATGCAGGTCAGTGCGTGGAGCCCGAACCTGGACGCCGCCCGTGCACAGGCCGCGGGCGTGCACTTGGCAGCCTCCAAGCAGGCGTTGTTCGCTGACAGTGATGTGGTATCGCTGCACCTGGTGCTGGGTGAACGCACGCGGGCATCGTTGATGCGGCCACCCTGGCCTGCCTGCCGGCACACGGTTACCTGATCACCACCGCACGTACCGGCCTGATCGATCAACAGGCGCTGATCGAGGCACTGGCGGAGAAACGCTTCGCTGGCGCCGGGCTGGATGGGTTCGACTGCGAACCGTTGCCGGCCGGGCACCCGTTCCGCACGCTGCCCAACGTACTGGCGACGCCGCACCTGGGCTATGTCACCGCGCGCAACTACCGTGATTGCTTCGGCCAGGCGGTCGAGGACATCGCCGCCTGGCTGCAGGGAGCGCCGCAGCGCGTGCTGGACTGACGCCGATCAGGCCACCGCGGCCGGGCGGTGCACCTCTTCCTGATGACGGAACACCGCGACCGCCTGGGTCAGGTCGGCCGCCTGCGCTTCCAGCAACCGCGCGGCGGCACTGGCTTCCTCGACCAGCGCGGCATTCTGCTGGGTGGCATCGTCCATCTGCGCCACGGTCTGGTTGACCTGGTCGATCCCGGCCGCCTGCTCCTGCGAGGCCGAGGAGATCTCGGCCATGATCCCGCTGACGCCGGCGACGCTGGTGACGATCTCGCCCATGGTCTGTCCGGCATCCTGCACCAGGCGCGCGCCATCCGCGACCTGCTCCACGGAGGCATCGATCAGGCCCTTGATCTCCTTGGCTGCCTCGGCCGACCGCTGCGCCAGACTGCGCACCTCGCTGGCCACCACGGCGAAGCCGCGGCCCTGCTCGCCGGCACGCGCGGCTTCCACCGCCGCGTTGAGCGCGAGGATGTTGGTCTGGAAGGCGATCCCGTCGATCACGCGGGTGATGTCGCCGATCCGGCGCGAGGCGCTCTGGATCGCGTCCATGGTGGTCACCACCTGACTCACCACTTGGCTGCCACGCGTGGCGACGTCATGCGCACCGTGTGCGAGCGCACTGGCCTGTCGCGCATGCTCGGCATTCTGGCGGACGGTCGAAGTCAGTTCCTCCATCGACGCGGCGGTTTCCTCCAGATGTGCGGCCTGGCGCTCGGTGCGCTCGGACAGATCGTCGTTGCCGCTGGCGATCTCGCTGGCGGCGAGCGAGATCGAGCCGGTGCACTGTTTGATGCGCTCGACCATGGCGGTCAGTTGTTCGGCGGTGGCATTGGCATCGCGCTGCATGGCCTGGAACGACCCGTGGAAGTCGCCCCGCATGCGCTGGTCCAGATCGCCGTCGGCCAGCGCCGAGAGCACCCGGCGGATCTCGCCGACCGTGCCGCCGACGCTGTCGAGCAAGTGGTTGATGCCGCCGGTCAGACCATTGAGGAAGCTGGCGCCACCCTCGGTGGTCTGCAGACGACGATCCAGGTCGCCCTTGCTGGCGGCCTCGACGATATCGGCCACCGCCGTCTCCAGCAGCAGCTCATGGGTGCGGTCATGCCACTCCACCGCGAAGCCCTGGCGCTGGCCCTGCGCATTGAATACCGGCGTGACCACCTGAGCGAAATGCACCGGGCCGATCCGCACGCGCCCATGATGAGTGGCCATCAGGGTGTTGAGGATGCCGCGGATGCGGTCCGGGTTGGCATGGAAACGGTGGATGCTGCTGCCGACCAGGCGCTCGGCGTCGAAGTCGGGGAAGGCCTCGCGCAGGCTGGCCTGCTGGTTGCGCAGCAGCGTCACCACCGACTGGTTGACGTAGCGGATCACGTGATCGTTGTCGGCAATCATCATCGCCGTGCGGGAGACATCCAGCGCCTGCCGCACCTGGGCATCGTGCGCGTGCTCGAGGCTGTCGCGCGCCTGCGCGCGCGCCGCCTCTGCAGCGAGCGCGGCCGATCGCGTCTCGGCCTGCCGCAGTGCATGGCCCTGCTGCCGCACACGCAGCGCCACCAGGCCCAGCAGCACGGCCGCGATCGCGACGGGAAGCAGCAGCCAGGGCTGCCGCTGCCAGATCGCAGCGATCACGGCGGCGGCGAGCAGCACCCCTGCGATGACCAGGCAGGCCGCGTCAGCGGACGGCCGGGACGCACGCGCGGGCAGCAGATCGGGTGGGCGGGACGAGGCATCGGGAATGGCGGACATGGCGGCTCCAGAATCATCAGAAAGCAGAGAGCCCGCGGCGCTGGCGCACGCAGGCGGATGCCGCACCCGTCACCGGCGAAGCGGTCGGTGCGGCAGCGGAAAGAGAGGCTTGGGCGTGCAACGGACGGGCAGCGGAAAACGCCGCGTCGGCGGTGGCGATCACCGCCGGCATGGCCCAGTCCTGTGGGCGATGGCACGGCCAATCCGGCATTGCGACGACGTTCCCTGGAAGCCTGGGTGATGCGCGGCTTCGCAACGGCGGAGCAAGCGACGACTGTGCGGCCGAGGAAGATCGGCCTGCATCATCGGTATCGGTCACTGCCGGGATAAGTTGAGTGCGACCATGTGTCGCACCGTGCGGGGTTTACCCCGCGAGGAAGCCCTGGATCACCCCACCGACCTGCGCCGGATGCTCCATGTGCAGGTGATGCGTGCCCGGGAAGACCGCCAGGCGGCCTTCGCGCAGCAGACCGATGCGCTGGCTGCGCAACGGTTCGGGGTAATACGGTTGCGCGGGCGTGGCGTAGATCACCTGGGTCGGGCATTCGATCGCCGCGAGCAGGTCGTCGATCTGTGCCTCGCTCAGGCGCATCGCGGTGGGCAGCATCAGGCGTTGATCGCTGCACCAGCTGTAACCGCCCTCGACCGGTTTGACGCCGCGCTCGACCAGCAGGCGCGCGCATGGCTCGCTGAGCTGGTTGGCCATCATCCGGGCGCGGATCGGGGCGGCCAGATCCGGGAACACGCGCAGCTTGCGGGAGGGCAGTGCACGCGCGGCGCGCACATGCTCGCGAAGACGCTGCGCCGTCTCATTCTCCGGGCCACGCAGGCCACCCAGTGCTTCGATCGCGATCAGGCGCTCCACCCGCTCCGGTGCGGCGGCCGCGGTGAGGCTGGCAATGCCGGCGCCCATCGAATGGCCGAGCAGCACGAAGCGGTCCCAGCCCAGCGCATCGGCGACATCGAGCACGTGGCAGATCGCACCGGGCGTGTTGTATTGCGTGCCGGGCGGCAGATGCGCGCTGTGGCCGTGGCCGGGCAGGTCGATGGCGACCAGCTCCAGTTCCGGCAGCTGCGCCGCCAGCGGCACGAAACTGGCCGCGTTGTCGAGCCAGCCATGCAGGGCCAGCACACGCAGGCCACCGCTCACAGGCGACCGCAGGCCGGCCACGGTGCTGCCGGCGACCGGCAGCGAGAACGGCTGCAGCGTCATGCCAGCGCCGCGATGCTCAGCCGCGACAGCGCCAGTGCATGCGCCTGCGCGTCATTGAGGCAGGGGATGTAGCGCATCGTCGCGCCGCGCTGGGCCACCGTTTCGGTAAAGCCCATCGCGACTTCCTCGAGCGTTTCCAGGCAGTCGGTAGCAAAACCGGGGCAGACCACGTCCATGCTGCGCACACCGCTTTCGGCCATCGCCCACAGCGTGGGTTCGGCATAGGGCTGCAGCCATTTCTCGCGGCCGAAGCGCGACTGGTAAGTCAGCTGCCAGGCATCCTCGCTCAGCTCCAGCGCCTGCGCGATCGCCCGCGCACTGGCTTCGCAGCGCTGCGGATACGGATCACCGGCATCGGCCAGGCGCTGCGGAATGCCATGGAAGGAGAACACCAGCTTCTCGCCGCGGCCGTGCTGTTCCCACCACTGGCGGATGCTCCCGGCGACGGCGGCGACCCAGTCCGGATCGACCGCGTAATCGCGCACCAGGGTCACGGTGACGCCGGGATGTTTCGGCTGCCATTGGCGCACCTGGTCCTCGATCGAGGCCGTGGTGGTGGTCGAATACTGCGGATACAGCGGCAGCACCACGATGCGTTTCATGCCCTCGGCGGCCAGCCGGTCCAGCTCGGCCGGCAGTGCCGGGGCGCCGTAACGCATCGCATGGCGCACCCGCAGATCGGGCATCAGGCGCTGCATGGCCTCGGCCAGCCGGCGGGTGTAGACCATCAGCGGCGAGCCGTCCGGCAGCCAGACCTGGGCGTACTTGGCGGCCGAGCGACCGCTGCGCAATGGCAGGATCAGCCCGTAAAGCAAGGGTTTCCAGAACAGCGGCGGAATCGCGACCACGCGCGGGTCGCTGAGGAACTCAGCCAGGTAGCGACGCACCGCCGGGGCGGTTGGCGTCTCGGGCGTGCCTAGATTGACCGCCAGCACGGCGGTGTCGGGTGCGTCGAGCATGTCGCCATTCTCGCAGGTCTGCGCGATTGGAGGGATGGATTTGGATGATGAACGCGATCCAGCAGGCATATCGACAGCCCGGAATACTCATTGCCGATTCATCGCCGGCCTTCTAACGTCGAGAAGCGTATCGACCCCGGTCGTACCTGCCGCTATCTTGTATGAATCGACTTTCTGGAGCCCACCCATGCGCCGCCTCAGCCTTGTACTGCTGATCTCCGCCAGCCTGCTGTCGACCCAGGCCATGGCCGGGCCACAGGAGGACCAGCGCGCCCGCAATGCCGTGCGCGTCCTGAATGAAATCCAGGACATCCCTGAGCAGGGGATTCCCGACAAGCTGCTCGACGAAGGTCGTGCGGTCGTCGTCATCCCCGACACGATCAAGGCCGGCCTGGTCATCGGTGGCCGTCGCGGCCACGGCCTGATGTCGGTCAAGACGCCCGATGGCAGCTGGTCCAACCCGGTGTTCGTGAAGCTCACCGGCGGCAGCATCGGCTTCCAGGCCGGTGTGCAGTCCTCCGACGTGGTGCTGGTGTTCCGCAATGACCGCAGCCTGGACAACCTCGTCAACGGCAAATTCACCCTGGGCGCCGATGCCGGCGTCGCCGCCGGTCCGGTCGGCCGCAACGCCGCCGCCGCCACCGATGGCCAGCTGAAGGCCGAGATCTGGTCCTGGTCGCGTGCCCGCGGGCTGTTCGCCGGTGTGGCGCTGGATGGTGCCGTGCTGCAGATCGACGATGCCGCCAACCTGGATGCCTACGGCAGCAACACCACGCCGCGCATGGTGTTCGAAGGCCGCGTCGGCGAGCCACCGTCGGTGGACGTGGTCGCCTTCCGTGATCGCCTGGAAGAAGCGACCTACACCGCCCGCGAGAAGCGCGGCACCGCGGGCAGCGCCCCGGCACAGGCCCCCGCGCCGCGTGCGGCCGCCGTGCCGGTTCGACCTGAACAGGCGCCCGCCCCGGCCGCTGCCGGCGCGACCACGGCCCCGCTGCAGTCCGTGCCGGCGCAACCGGCCCCGCAGCAGGGCTTCCAGCCGGTCGGCGACGGTGAAGTCCGTACCGAATCGCTGGACGGCAACTGACTTTTGTCACGCGCGCCGGCTTACCGCCGGTGCGCTATGCTCAACCGTCTGATCACTACGTAACGAGCGAGTCATGGGCAGTTTCAGCATCTGGCATTGGTTGGTCGTGCTGGTCATCGTTCTGCTGGTGTTCGGCACCAAGAAACTGACCAGCGGCGCCAAGGACCTTGGCAGCGCCGTCAAGGAATTCAAGAAGGGCATGCGCGACGAGGACAAGCCGAACGCGCAGCTCAGCGACAGTTCGCGTCCGCAGGACTCGACGACGACGTCGCAGACCGAGCACGACCGCGACCCGCGCTGATCCGGGCGGCTTGGCGTGTTCGATATCGGTTTCAGTGAACTGCTGGTCATCGCGGTGGTGGCCTTGGTCGTCCTCGGCCCGGAGCGGTTGCCCAAGGCGGCCCGCTTCGCCGGGTTGTGGGTGCGCCGTGCGCGCAACCAGTGGGATTCGGTGAAGCAGGAACTCGAGCGCGAGCTGCATGCCGAGGAGATCAAGCGACAGTTCGATGATGTGAAGACCTCGATGCGTGACACCGAGTCGCAGCTGCGCGCGAGCGGTGAAGCGGTCCGCCGCGAAGCCGAGCAGATGCGCCAGGATGTGGCGCGGCATGGCGATGGCGTTGCTGCCAATGCCGCTGCCGCTGCTGCTGCAGACGGCGAGCCGGTGATGACCGGCCCGGCGCCGGGCTCCCCGGCCAGCGTGGCCCGGCATGTGGTGGCGCCCGATGAGGGCGAGTCGCCGCGCGATGCGATGGCGCCGCCGGGCATCGATGGCAGCGCACCCCGTGCGGATGCGCCCGCCATCCTGCCGCCGCCGACTGACAGCGTGCCGCCCACGCCAACGCCGCCGAACGACGAGGCACCGCGATGAGCGAGCATGAAAGCAACGAGAGTTCGCTGGTCGAACACCTGATCGAACTGCGTGCGCGCCTGGTGCGCGCGTTGATCGGCCTGGGCGTGGTGCTGCTGGGGCTGATGCCGTTCTCGCGGCAGATCTACACGATGGTCGCCGAACCGCTGATCTCGCAGCTGCCGAACGGGCAGACGATGATCGCGACCAATCCGGCGGGCGCCTTCTTCGCGCCATTGAAACTGACCTTCTTCGTGGCGGTGTTCATCGCCGTGCCGTGGCTGCTGTTCCAGCTGTGGTCGTTCGTGGCACCGGGCCTGTATGCGCGCGAAAAGCGCCTGGCCGTGCCCTTGCTGGCCTCGTCGGTGCTGCTGTTCTACCTGGGCTGCGCGTTCGCGTACTTCCTGGTGTTGCCGGCGGTGTTCCACTTCCTCACCACGTTCCGCCCGGAAGTGATCGCGATCACCCCGGACGCGACGGCGTACCTGGATTTCGTGCTGGCGATCTTCTTCGCCTTCGGCACCAGCTTCGAGCTGCCGGTGGCGATGGTGATCCTGGTGCTGCTCGGCTGGATCACGCCGCAGCAGTTCAAGGAGGGCCGCGGCTACGCGATCGTGGGCATCTTCGTGCTGGCCGCGGTGCTGACGCCGCCGGACGTGGTCTCCCAGCTGATGCTGGCCATTCCGATGTGCCTGCTCTACGAACTGGGCATCCATGCCGCGCGCTGGCTGGTGCCGCGCCCCGGTGGGAAAGAACAGCCGCAGTGACGCACAAACAAAAACCCCGGCCTTGGCCGGGGTTTTGTGTTGATCAGGCCGCGAACACGTTGTTCGGGCCCGGCATCGGCGGCGGGGTCTGCGGCCCCTGTTGGCCGAACATCTGCTTCCACGCGGTGTAGATGGCACCGGCGAAGACCGGCATCACCACGCCCATCAGCAGCAGCTGCGCGACGAACAGCGCGAGCATGGTGCCGCCGATCAGCTGCGCGATCAGGGCCACCAGCATGACGCCGAAGTAGATCGCAAACACCGCCACGAAGGCGAGCAGGAAGAACACCAGCATCGCCAGCACGTTGTGCAGGCAGGCACGCAGGCTCAGGCGCATCGCCTGCAGGCCGTTGCGGTGCTCGAACATCACCTGCGGCGGCAGGGTGAACAGCGCCAGCGCCATGGCCAGGAAGGTGACCACCACCAGCGCCAGCCACAGCAGGATGCGCATCGCCGGCAGGCTCGCCATCAGCTCTTCGATCTGGGCCGGGTCCGGCTGCGCGCCGGACTGGCTGATCGCGTTGAGCTGCACCATCACCTCGCTGAGGTGCTGCAGGCCGCTGCTGCCGATCAGCACCAACAGCAGCACGCCCAGGAACAGGCCGGCCACCAGCTGCGGCAGCAGCGAGGCGAGCAGGTTCAAGGCGCGCCCTTCATGCAGGCCCTGCAGCAGGTGCGCCGGCTGTGCCACGCGGCCCTGGTCCACTTCGCGCACGGCCCAGACCAGGCCGCCGAAGAACAACGGGCCAGCCAGCGCCATCAACAGCTGCGCCAGCGTGCTCAGCGCCGGGCTGACCATCGCCAGCGACATCACCAGCAACGCGGCCACGGCCCAGATCACGCCGAGCAGGCCCAGCGCCAACGGCGCCTTGCGCAGCAGGGTGAAACCCGACACCAGCCATTCCGCGCCGGCGGAGGCCGGCAGCTTGCGAATCTCGCTCATAACATTCCGGGACAGGGGAGGAGGCGCGAACGCCCGATTGCGGTCGATTATCCCTGTTTTCCCGGCGCGTGACCTGAAGGCCGCCACGTGCGGCGCGGACGCTGCGTTGCGCCCGGGGCCTTGCCGGTGCTGGCCTCAGGCGTTGCGTGCCTGACGGACGAAACGGCGCAGCAACTGGCGGGCCAGCGGCGCGGCGCTGACCTCGCGGGCGACACGGCGCGCGCAGCCACCGTGCTGGCGGATGCACTCGGCGCGGGCGCGGACGTAGCCGCGCATGTGATGGGTGGCGAACTCGGGATGGAACTGCACGCCCCAGGCATGCGCGCCCCAGCGGAAGGCGTGGCAGTTGTCCTGCGCCGAACGCGCCAGGATCGCCGCGCCCTCCGGTGCGCGCAGCACCGTCTGCAGGTGGGTGGCGTGGGCCGGGAAGCGCGCGGGCAGGCCACCGAACAGCGGATCGTCGACGGCTGAAGGGTCCAGCGCCAGTTCGATCGTGCCGGATTCACGGCCGGCCGGGTTGTAGGCGACTTCGCCCCCGAGCGCGTGGGCCAGCAGCTGGTGGCCGTAGCAGATGCCGAACACCGGGCGGTCGTCGTGGGCGGCAGCACGCAGCCACCGGGCGCTGCGCTCGCTCCACTCGGCGCGGTCGGTCACGTAGGCGGCCGAGCCGCTGACGATCACCCCGGCGAAATCGCGGTGGCTGGGCAGGGCGCCGCCGTGCTCGACATCGACCACCACGGTCTCCTCGGCATCCAGTCCGGCTGCGACCCGGATCCAGTGCGAAAACCGCCCGTAGCGGCGCAGCGAGGCGACGGGTTGGCCGGTTTCAAGAATCAGGAAGGGGGCGGAATTCATCCGGGGGAGGCAGGACCGAGAGGACTTCCTCGATTGTAGTCAGCCCTGCCGCTACCTTTTCAAGCCCTGCGCGGCGCAGGGTTCGTACCCCTTCAGCACGTGCGGCACGGTTGAAGGCGGCCAGGTCCATGTCCGCGCGGATGTGCCGGCGCAGGCTGGAACCCAATGGCAGCAACTCATACAGCCCGACGCGGCCGAGAAAACCGGTGCGCCGGCAGTCGATGCAGCCGACCGGTGCATATGGCGTGGGCGCCTGAGGTAATGCTGCATCGGCATCAGTCAGCGCCGCCCATTGCTCGGCCGAGAGCACTGTGGGCACCTTGCAGCTGGGGCACAGGGTGCGCACCAGGCGCTGGGCCAACACCCCGTTGAGGGTGGAGGCGAGCAGGTAATGCGGCACGCCCAGATCGAGCAGGCGCGTGATCGCCGAAGGCGCATCGTTGGTGTGCAGGGTGGACAGCACCAGGTGGCCGGTCAGCGAGGCCTGGACCGCCATCTGCGCCGTCTCCAGATCGCGGATCTCACCGATCATGATGATGTCCGGGTCCTGCCGCAGCAGGGTGCGCACGCCGCTGGCGAAATCCAGGTCGATGTTGGTCTGCACCTGCATCTGGTTGAATTCCGGCGCGATCATTTCGATCGGGTCTTCCACCGTGCAGACATTCACGTCCGGGGTGGCCAGCCGCCTGAGCGTGGAATACAGGGTGGTGGTCTTGCCCGAGCCGGTCGGCCCGGTGACCAGCACGATGCCGTGGGGGCGCTCGACCAGGGCCCTCCAGCCGGCCGCTTCCTGCGGGCTGAAACCGAGCTGGTCGATGCTCTTGAACGCGGCATCCGGGTCGAAGATGCGCATCACGCACTTTTCGCCGAACGCGGTGGGCATGGTGGACAGGCGCATTTCCACTTCGCGCCCGCCCGGCGAGCGGGTCTTGATGCGGCCGTCCTGCGGACGCCGGCGTTCGGCCAGGTCCATCCGGCCCAGCACCTTGATCCGGCTGACCACGGCGGTCATCACCGCCGGCGGCACCTCGAACACCTTGTGCAACACGCCGTCGATGCGGAAGCGCATGCGCCCCATGTCGCGGCGCGGCTCCAGGTGGATGTCCGAGGCGCGCTGTTCGTAGGCGTACTGCAGCAGCCAATCCACGATGTGCACGATGTGCTGGTCGTCGGCGTTGACGTCGCCGGCGCGGCCCAGCTCCACCAGCTGCTCGAAACTGGGCAGGGTGCTGCTGGTTTCGCCGCGCACATCGCCACGGGCGCCGCGCACCGAGCGCGTCACCCCGTAGAACTCCATGGTGTAGCGGTGCAGATCCAGCGGGTTGACCATCGCCAGTTCGATCCGGCGGCGGCTCAGGTGCTGCAGGTCGCGCAGCCACTCCTGGGCCAGCGGTTCGCTGGTGGCCACCAGCACGCGCTCGCTGTCCACCGCCAGCGGCAGGAACCGGTGGCGGCGCGCATAGGCATGGGACACCAGGGCAGTGACCGCCGAAACGTCGACCCGGGTCGGGTCCACCCGCAGGTAGCGCACGCCCGCGCGCTGGGCCAGCCACTCGCTCAGGCGCTCCAGGCCGAGCTCACCGCCGCCGCTGGCGCCCAGCTTCAGGTTGGCCAGCAGCACCAGCGGATGGACCTCGCTGGCGTTGCGCGCGCCCGGGGCGGAGAAGCGGATGCGTTCCAGATCCGCAGGGGCGACCAGGCCATCGGCGACCAGCGCCGCGGCGACCTGGTCGAAATCCAGCCGGCCGTGCGGCAGCGGCACCGCCCCCTCCGGGACGCTGGCAACGGCTGCTGGCAGGCGTGGATCCATCCTCCATTTCCCCAGGCACGGAAGGCCCGTGCGGTCGGTCGCTATACTAGCGCACCCCTTCTGCAGGCAAGAATCCGCCGCATGTCCGCGATCCCGAACGTTCCGATCACTTTCCAGGGCCTGATCCAGACCCTCAACCAGTATTGGGCGCAGCAGGGCTGCGTGCTGATCCAGCCGCTGGACCTGGAGGTCGGTGCGGGCACCTTCCACCCGGCCACGTTCCTGCGCTCGATCGGTCCGGAAAGCTGGAATGCCGCGTACGTGCAGCCCTCGCGCCGCCCGACCGACGGCCGTTACGGCGAAAACCCCAACCGCCTGCAGCGTTACTACCAGTACCAGGTGGCGATGAAGCCGAGCCCGGACAACATCCAGCAGCTGTACCTGGAGTCGCTCAAGGCGCTGGGCATCGATCCGCTGGTGCACGACCTGCGCTTCGTCGAGGACAACTGGGAATCGCCGACGCTCGGCGCCTGGGGCCTGGGCTGGGAAGTGTGGTTGAACGGGATGGAAGTCACCCAGTTCACCTATTTCCAGCAGGCCGGCGGCCTGGAGTGCAAGCCGGTGCTCGGCGAGATCACCTACGGTCTGGAGCGCCTGTGCATGTACCTGCAGAACTGCGACAACGTCTATGACCTGATCTGGACCTACGGTCCGGATGGCACCCCGGTCACCTATGGCGATGTGTACCTGCAGAACGAGATCGAGCAGAGCACCTACAACTTCGAATACGCCGACGTGGACGAAATGTTCCATCGCTTCGATGCCTGCGAAAAAGAAGCGCAGAAGCTCGTCGATGTCGGCCTGCCGCTGCCGGCGTATGAGCAGGTCTGCAAGGCCAGCCATGCCTTCAACCTGCTGGATGCGCGCCGCGCGATCAGCGTGACCGAGCGCCAGCGCTACATCCTGCGCGTGCGCGCGTTGGCCCAGGCCGTGGCCAGGCTGTACGAGGCCAAGCGCCTGGAAGCCGTGGCCGCCAAGGAGGTGCAGGCATGAGCACAATGCAGCCGCTGCTGATTGAACTGGGGACCGAAGAACTGCCGGTCAAGGCGCTGCCGGGCCTGGCCCAGGCCTTCTTCGATGGCGTCGTGGACGGCCTGAGCAAGCGTGGCGTGGCCATCGAACGCGGTGATGCCAAGCCGCTGTCGACCCCGCGCCGCCTGGCCGTGCTGCTGCCCGGCGTGGCCGTTGAACAACCGGAACAGCACAGCGAAGTGCTGGGCCCGTACCTGAACATCGCCCTGGATGCCGAGGGTCAGCCGACCAAGGCGCTGCAGGGCTTCGCGGCCAAGGCCGGGATGGAGTGGACCGCGCTGGAGCGCACCAGCGATGCCAAGGGCGAGCGCTTCGTGCACCGCTCCACCACGCCGGGCGCGCGCACCGCGACGCTGCTGCCGGAGATCCTGCGCGAGGCGATCGCCGCGATGCCGATCCCCAAGCCGATGCGCTGGGGCAGCCACACCTATGGCTTCGCCCGCCCGGTGCATTGGCTGGTGCTGCTGCACGGCCCGGACATCATCGAGGCCGAGGTGCTGGGCCTGAAGGCCGACCGCATGAGCCGCGGCCATCGCTTCATGCATGACAAGACCGTGTGGCTCAGCGCGCCGGAGGACTACGTCGCTTCGCTGCAGGCCGCCTATGTGCTGGTCGATGCCGACGCGCGCCGCGCGCGCATCGTCGAGCAGGTCAACGCCGCTGCCGCCCAGGCCGGTGGCCAGGCACGCATCACTCCGGACAACCTGGAGCAGGTGGTCAACCTGGTCGAGTGGCCGGCGCCGGTGCTGTGCAGTTTCGAACGCGAGTTCCTGGCAGTCCCGCAGGAAGCGCTGATCGAGACGATGGAGATCAACCAGAAGTTCTTCCCGGTGCTCGATGCCGGTGGCACGCTGACCGAGAAGTTCATCGGCATCGCCAATATCGAGTCCAAGGACGTGGCCGAAGTGGCCAAGGGCTACGAGCGCGTGATCCGCCCGCGCTTCTCCGATGCCAAGTTCTTCTTCGACGAAGACCTCAAGCAGGGCCTGGAATCGATGGGCGACGGCCTGAAGACCGTCACCTACCAGGCCAAGCTCGGCTCGGTGGCCGACAAGGTCGCCCGTGTGGCCGCCCTCGCCGAGGCCATCGCGCCGCAGGTGGGCGTGGACCCGGTGCTGGCCAAGCGTGCGGCGGTGCTGGCCAAGAACGACCTGCAGTCGCGCATGGTCAACGAGTTCCCGGAGCTGCAGGGCATTGCCGGCCGGCATTACGCCGTGGTCGGCGGGGAGTCGCCCGAGGTCGCGCTGGCCATCGATGAGGCCTACCAGCCGCGCTTCGGCGGCGATGACATCGCGCTGTCGCCGCTGGGCAAGGTGCTGGCCATCGCCGAGCGTCTGGATACGTTGGCCGGCGGCTTTGCCGCGGGCCTGAAGCCGACCGGCAACAAGGATCCGTTCGCGCTGCGCCGCAATGCGCTGGGCCTGGCCCGCACGGTGATCGAGAGCGGGTTCGACCTGGATCTGCGCGCGCTGGTCGCCACCGCCATCGCCGGCCTGCCGGCGGCCGTGCAGCCCAATGCCGAACGCAAGACCGAGGCACTGCCGCAGGAGCTGTACGACTTCATCCTCGACCGCCTGCGCGGCTACTACGCCGACAAGGGCGTGCCGGCCACGCATTTCAACGCGGTGGCCGAACTGAAGCCGGCCTCGCTGTACGACTTCGACCGCCGCATCGATGCCATCGGTACCTTCGCCGCGCTGCCGGAAGCCGAAGCGCTGGCCGCGGCCAACAAGCGCATCCGCAACATCCTGCGCAAGGCCGAGGGCGCGATCCCGGGCATGATCGACCCGGCGCTGCTGGCCGAGCCGGCCGAAAGCGAACTGGCCGAAGCGGTGGAAGCGGCGATCGATGACAGCAACGCCAGCCTGCACCAGAAGGACTACGTGAGCGTGTTGAACCGCTTGGCGCGCCTGCGCCCGCAGGTGGATGCGTTCTTCGATGCGGTGATGGTCAATGCCGAGGATCCCGCGCTGCGGGCCAATCGCCTGGCCCTGCTCAAGCGCCTGGGCGACCGCCTGGGCAGCGTGGCGGCGATCGAACATCTGTCCAACTGACGCCGCGGGGCACGGTGCCCCAAGGCGTACCAGAAGGCGCGACGGCTTCGGCTGCTCGCGCCTTCTGCATTTTGCGGGTGCCGCCCGCGCGGCGCGCATCGTGGGTGCTGGATGCGTCATGGGCTGTCGCGGACGGCTTTGTCCGACACCGTGCTGTCATCGATCAGGGCCAGCGCGACAGTCGCCACGTTCTCGCGGAATTTAACGGCTTCTTCACCGCCGTTCTGAAACGCCCACGTCGATTTCGCATGCTCGCAATGGCCCGTTATGCTGTCGCCATGCAGCCAACGAAATTCGCCCTTCCCCTGATGTTCCTGTCCCTTGCCACCGCCTCGGTGGCACATGCGCGCGGGACCATCGAAAAAGTGGACATCAAAGGACTGGACAAGGGCGACGATGCCGAGATGATCGAGAACATCAAGGTCTCGCTCTCCCTGTACGACACCATCGGCAAGCCGCAGGGCGAGTCGCGGCTGGAGTATCTGCTGTCCCAGGCCGAGCGCCAGACCCGCGAGGCGCTGGAGCCGTTCGGGTACTACAACCCGACCATCACCGTGGAAAGCCCCCGCGAAGGCGAGAACCTGCGCGTGGTGATCCAGGTGCAGAAGGGGCCGCCGACCGTGGTCCGTCGCGAGCACATCGACATCACTGGCCCGGCCCAGCTGGACCAGTACCTCCAGGAAGACCTGGAGAAATTCAAGCCGCGCAAGGGCCAGCGTTTCGAGCACACCGAGTACGAAGCCAGCAAGATCCGGGTGACCCGGCGCCTGGCCGAGCGTGGGTATTTCGATGCCGACTTCACCCAGCGCCAGGTGCAGATCACCCGTGCCGAAAACGCCGCCGACGTCGATCTCACCTGGGACAGCGGCCGCCGCTACAACATGGGCGAGATCCGCTTCCATCAGGATTACTTCGTCGACAAGCTGTTCGACCCGCTGGTGTACTGGGACGAGGGCAGTTACTTCCACGAAGGCAAACTGGACCGCCTGCGCGAATCGCTGACCAAGCTCGATTACTTCAGCGTGATCGACATCCAGCCGCGCCCGGACCAGGCCGATGACAACGGCGACGTGCCGGTGGACGTCAACCTGACCCGTGCCAAGCGCACGATCTACACCGCCGGCCTGAGCTACGGCAGCGAGAGCGGTGCCGGTGTGCGCGGTGGCCTGGAGCGGCGCTTCCTCAACAGCCGCGGCCACAAGATGAACACCCAGCTCGACTATGCGCAGAAGCGCAAGAGCCTAGTCACCAGCTACCGCATCCCGGCCTTCAACTGGCTCGATGGCTGGTATGCGTTCACCGCCAGCGCGTACGACGAGCAGACCGACTACATCGACCTGCGCAACTTCAAGCTGTCGGCCAGCCGCAGTGGTGAGATCAACGAGAACTGGACCGCGATCGCCTCGATCAACGCCCTGCGCGAGCGCTGGCGTTACGCCTCGGGTACCGAGTTCACCGACGCGGTCTACAACACCTCCACGCTGGTCTATCCGCAGCTGGTCGCCGACTACGTCAATGTCGACGATGAGATGTTCCCGCGTCGTGGCCTGAGTGGCAGCGCGACCCTGCGTGGCGGCATCGAAGGCGCCGGCTCGGACACCAGCTTCGTGCAGGCCAACATGGTGCTGCGCTGGTACGTGCCGATCGGCGACACCGACCGACTGATCCTGCGCGGCGAGGGCGGCACCACCTGGACCAGCGATCTGGTGGCGATGCCGCCGAGCCTGCGCTTCTTCGCCGGTGGCGACCGCAGCATCCGCGGTTATGCCTTCCGTGAAGTCGGTCCGCGCACTGCACCGCCGGACAAGTACGCGCTCGGCGCGAAAAACCTGGTGGTCGGCTCGGCCGAGTATGAGCATTACTTCAAGGGCGGGCCCTGGGGCGCGGCCGTGTTCGTCGATACCGGCAGCGCGTTCGACAACACCATCGACCTGCATACCGGTGTGGGCTTCGGCGTGCGCTGGAAATCGCCGGTGGGCCCGGTGCGCGTGGATATCGCGCACGGCCTGAACAATCCGGATTCGCAGTTCCAGCTGTACCTGAACATCGGAGCGGACCTGTGAGCACGCCAACGCCTTCCGCACCCGCCACCCCGCCGCCGCCGCGCGTGCGTTTCTATCGCAAGCGCCGTTTCTGGGCGTGGTCCGGGTTCACCGTGCTTGGCCTGGTGCTGCTGGCCCTGTTGCTGGTGTATTGGCTGCTGCAGACCGTGGCCGGCCGCGATGTGCTGCTGGCCCAGGTGGTCGCGCGGTTGCCGGTCGGCGCCTCGCTCACCTGGAGCAAGGTTGACGGGCCGGTCGCCGGCCCGCTGGTGCTGCACGACCTGGATTTCCGCTACGACGACATCCATTTCACCGCCGAACGCGCCTACCTGGACCCGGACATCCGGCCGCTGCTGGGCCGCAAGCTGCAGCTCGATGCGCTGCAGATCAAGAACGCGACGCTGAACCTGGCCAAGAGCGATGAGCCGTTCGAGCTGCCCTCGTGGCCGGATTCGCTGCCGCAGATCGAAATGCCGCTGGCGATCCAGGCCGACACGATCATCATCGACGGTTTCCGTATCACCCAGGCGCAGCAGCCGCTGATCGACATCGCCAAGGTGCGCGGTGGGGTGGAGATCGCCAATGGCGAATTCCGCGCGACCCAGCTCAAGGTCGACAGCGACATGGGCGATTTCCGCGTGGACGGCCGTTACCTGCCGCGCAGCGATTACGACACCGACATCACCATCGGCGCGCTGATGCCGGCCCCGCGCGGGCGTACCCCGGCGCGGCTGGGGCTGGTCGCCCGCGGCGACCTGGGCCATATGGAAGTGGCGATCGCCGGCAACGCACCGGCGCCGCTGCAGGCCAGCCTGGTCTTTGATGGCCGTACCGACCCGGTGTGGAAACTCGCTGCGCGCAGCAAGGAACTGGACCTGGCACTGCTGGTGCCAGGGATGGACGCGAGCACCAGTACGCCGATGGCGCTGGATGTGCAGGCCGACGGCAAGGGTGGCCAGGCCAATCTGCAGGGCAGCTTCAAGCAGGGCGACATCGCGGTGGAACTGGCACCGTCCAAGGTCGGCCTGGCCGACCAGGTACTGACCGTGTCGCCGCTGCAGGTGAAGGGCTTCGGTGGACAGGCGCGGCTGGAAGGCATCGCTGATTTCACCGACAAGGAAAACGCCAGCCTGCGCTTCTCCATTGTCGCCAACGACCTCACCTTCGTCCCCGCCGCCGATACCACCACCCCGGGCGCCGCCGCGCCGGTGCCGGTGACGCTGAAAGAAGCGCGCATGGGCCTGGCCGGCACGCTGAAGGCGTGGGCGGCGGTGGGCCGTGCCTCGGTGGAACGCGAGAAACAGGTCGCCGATCTGCAGTTCGACGTGCGCGGCAATGACCAGGCCGCCGTGATCAAGCAGCTCCAGGCCAGCACCCCGGGCGGTTCGCTGGGGGTCACCGGCCAGGTCGCCTGGGCCCCGCAGCTGGATTGGGACGTGGCCGCCAAACTGGCCGGCTTCGATCCGGGCTACTTCGCCCCGGGCTGGGACGGCAAGCTGTCCGGTTCGTTCGCATCGAAGGGCCGCCAGTTGCCGCCGCCGGCCGGCAGTCCGGCCGGTACCGCCGGCAGCTACGAAGCCACCGTCGATGTACCTGGCATCAAGGGCACGCTGCGCAAGCGCGCGCTGGATGCCCAAGGCAAGTTCGCCCTGCGCGGCGAGCAGGGCGAGGGCAACCTCAGGCTCGCGCTGGGCAACAGCCGCCTGACCGCCAAGGGCTCGGTCGGTGACCGCCTGGATATCGATGCACAGCTGGAACCGGTGCAGCTGGCGGACCTGTTGCCCAACAGCACCGGCAGCCTGCGCGGCCACGTGCTGATCAAGGGCGCGCGTACCGCACCGGACATCACCGCTGACCTGGTCGGCAGTGGTCTGCGCTGGGACGACTGGAGCGCCGAGGCGATCAGCATCAAGGGGCGCCTGCCGTGGCAGGGCGACAGCGGCACGCTGGCGGTGCAGGGCAGCAAGCTGCAGGTGGGCATGCTGCTGGACACGCTCAACGTCAATGCACGCGGCAGCCTTTCCAATCTGCGCCTTGATGCACAGACCAAGAACGAGCTGGGTGCTGTCGCGCTGGAAGGTGGCGTGCGCCAGCAGGGCCAGAGCTGGCGTGGCGATCTGACCGCGCTGCGCATCGCACCGATGAAGGGCGATGCCTGGAGCCTGCGCGCACCGGCCACCTTCAGCGTGCAGGGCAGCAACTTCACCCTGAGCGATGCCTGCCTGGGCGCCGCCACCGGCGGTGCGCTGTGCGCCAGCGCGAACTGGCCGCGCGAAGGCCTGCTGGTGCGCGGCGATGCATTGCCGCTGGCGCTGGTGCAACCGTGGCTTCCGCCGCAGTCCGGCCGCCGCATCTTCCTGCGCGGTGAAGTGAATCTGGACGGGCGCATCCGCCCGCGCGGCAACGCGTGGGAGGGCAGCGCCTCGGTCACCTCACGCGAAGGCGGCGTGCGCCTGGGCGACAACGCGCGTGGCGAACTGGTGCGTTATGACCAATTCTCGGTGAACCTGGAGATGACCCCGCAGCAGATCAACGCCAAGCTGGGTGTCGGCTTCCAGGGCGACGGCTTCGTCGATGCCAAGGTGCAGACCGGCTGGGATGCCAACGCACCGCTGACCGGCGAGCTGTACATGAACATCGCGCGGCTGTACTGGCTCGAATTGTTCTCGCCCGACATCGTGCGCCCGACCGGCCTGATCGAAGGCCACGTCAGCCTGCGCGGCACGCGTGGCACGCCTTCGCTGGGTGGCGAGGCGACGCTGAGCAAGTTCAATGGCGAATTCCCCGCACTGGGCCTGACCTTCGCCGAAGGCAAGGGCAGCTTCACCGCGCAGCCGGACGGCTCGGCCAAGATCACCGCGCAGGCCAACTCCGGCAAGGGCACGCTGTACGTCGATGGCGGGCTGTCCTGGTTCGGCGATGCACAGCCGCTGCAGCTGCATATCCACGGCGAGAACGTGCTGCTGGCCAACACCAGCGAACTGCGTGTGGTGGCCAACCCGAACCTGGACTTCACCCTGGCCGGCAGTGCGATGCAGCTGCGCGGCACGGTGCATGTGCCCGAAGCGGATCTGGATCTGGAACGCCTGGATCGCGGTACCTCGGTCTCCGAGGACGTGGTGGTGCTGGACCCGGTCGATCCGGAAGAAGGCCCCAGTTCGCCGCTGGACATGGACCTCACCGTCAGCCTGGGCGACCAGGTCAAGATGGCCGGGTTCGGGCTGAAGGGTGCGCTGACCGGCAAGATGCAGGTGTGGGCACGCCCCGGGCGCGAGATGACCGCCAATGGCGGGCTGGAAGTGAGTGGCCGCTACAAGGCCTACGGGCAGGACCTGACCATCACCCGTGGCAACTTGAACTGGAACTACAACGCGGTCTCCGATCCGCGCATCAACATCCGTGCCGAGCGCACGGTGGGTGATGTCACGGCCGGCATCGACGTAACCGGACGGGCGCAGTCGCCGCGCGTGGATGTATGGTCGGACCCGGCGATGTCGCAGTCCGAAGCACTGGCCTACCTGGTGCTGGGGCGCAGCCTCACCGGCGCCAGCAGCGACCAGGCCCAGCAGGTCAACGCGGCCTCGGCGGCGCTGTCGGCCGGCAGTGGCCTGCTCGCCTCGCAGCTGGGCGCCAAGCTCGGCCTGGACGATGCCGGCGTGAGCCAGTCGCGCGCGCTGGGTGGCTCGGTGATCGGCTTCGGCAAGTACATCTCGCCCAAGCTGTACATCGGCTACGGCGTTTCGCTGGTCGGCAGTGGTTCGGTGCTGACGCTGAAGTACCTGCTGCGCCGCGGTTTCGACGTGGAGCTGGAATCGAGCACGGTGGAGAACCGTGGGTCGTTGAACTGGCGGCGGGAGAAGTAAGCCACGGCCGATGGTTCAGCCACCCCTGACCATCGGGCGTTGCCCTGCCGGGCCTCAGTGGCTAAGGTTTCGGGCTGTTCTGACGTACCGGAAGTGCCCATGTCTTCACGCAAACCCCTCACCGCCGCGCTGGCGCTTGGCCTGACCCTCGCCGCCGGTGCCCATGCCGACGAAGGCATGTGGATGCCGACCCAGCTGCCGGACCTGGCCAAACCGCTGAAGGCGGCCGGCTTCAAGGGCAACCCGGGCGACCTGGCCAACGTCACCGCGCCGCCGCTGAGCGCGGTGGTGCGGGCTGGTGGCGGCACCGGTTCGTTCGTCTCCGACGACGGCCTGCTGCTGACCAACCACCATGTCGCCATGGGCGTGATCCAGTACAACACCTCGCCCGAGCACAACCTAATCAACGAGGGCTTCATCGCCAAGGGCCGCAGCGACGAGCGCGCGGCCAATCCGGATTTCCGCGTGCTGGTCACGGTCGGGTTCGACAAGGTCACCGATGAGGTGCTGCGCGATGCGCGCGGCAAGACCGGGCGGGCGTACTTCGACGCGGTGGACCGCGCCAGCAAGCAGCTGGTGGCCGAGTGCGAGAAGGAAGGCAACATCCGCTGCAGCGTGGCGGACATGTACTACGGCACCGATTTCTATCGCATCCGCCAGCTCGAGCTGAGCGATGTGCGCCTGGTCTACGCGCCGCCGCGCGCGATCGGCAACTACGGCGATGAGATCGACAACTTCATGTGGCCGCGCCACACCGGCGATTTCACCCTGCTGCGTGCCTACGTGGGCAAGGACGGCAAGCCCGCGCCGTACAGCGTGGACAACGTGCCGTACCACCCGCCGGCACGCCTGAAGATGGCGATCGACGGCCCCAAGACCGGCGATTACGCCATGCTGGCCGGCTATCCGGGCATCACCTACCGCCATCGCACCGCGGCGGAGTTCGCCAGCCAGATCGATGCGGTGCTGCCGCGCCGCGTGTCGGTGTACCAGCAGATGATCGACACCATCGAGTCGGCCAGTGCGAAGGACGCGCAGGCGCGGACCCGTTACGCCTCGCAGCTGCAGTCGCTGAAGAACAACCGCAAGCGCGCCGCCGGTGAGCTGGAAGGCCTGCTGCGCAGCGATGCCAAGGCCCAGCGCGCCGCCGATGAAACGGCGATGCTGCAGGCCACCGATGCCCGGTACCAGGGCGACATCCAGTCGCTGCTGACCTCGCTGTCCGGCGGTGCTTCGGTGGGCGAGCGCGATCTGCTGCTCGACCTGATCGCGGCGCAGAGCCAGCTGCTGCGTTCGGCGCTGACCCTGGAGCGTCTGCGCATCGAATCGGCCAAGCCCGATGCCGAGCGTGACAGCGGCTACCAGCAGCGCGATCTGGCGCTGATCGAAGGCGTGCTCAAGCAGGTCCAGCGCCGTTACGATCCGGCCATCGAAAAGGCGTTGCTGACCACGCTGCTGACCCGCTACCAGCAGCTGCCCGATGCGCAGCGCGTGCCCGAGTTCGACGCTGCCTTCGGCCGCACCCCGGTCGCGCTGGCCAAGACCCTGGACACGCTGTACGCCAGCACGCACCTGGGCGAGGAAGCCGAGCGCCTGTCGCGCTTTGCCGCAGCGAAAGAAGGCAAGGCGCTGGCGCGCGATCCATTGATCGACCTGGCCGGCCCGCTGGTGGCCGCGCAGCTGCGCCTGGATGATGAGCGCAAGACCCGCGAAGGCGAGCAGCTGCGCCTGCGCCCGGCCTACATGCAGGCGCTGTTCGCCTGGCGTGCCAAGCAGGGCCGCGCGGTCTACCCGGATGCGAACCGTACGCTGCGCATCAGCTATGGCAAGGTCGAGGCGCTGTCGCCGCGCGACGCCGTGCATTTCGACCCGGTGACCACCGTGGCCGGCATCGTCGAGAAGAACACCAATGCCTATCCGTTCGATGCACCCAAGCCGCTGCTGGACGCGATCGCCAAGGGCGACTTCGGCTCCACCGCCGATCCGGTGCTGAAGACCCAGACGGTCAACTTCCTGACCAACCTGGACACCACCGGTGGCAACTCCGGCTCGCCGGTGCTCAACGCCAAGGGCGAACTGATCGGCCTGAACTTTGACAGCAACTGGGAGTCGGTCAGCGCCAGCTGGTGGTTCGACCCGCGCTTCAAGCGCGCGGTGCATGTGGACATGCGCTACCTGCGCTGGCTGCTGGCCAAGGTCTACCCGGCGCCGGAGCTGTTGAAGGAAATGGGCGTCCCCGCCGAGTAAGGCACGGCGGCCCGCCCTGGAACGCCACGACCAGCGGTCGTGGCCTACACTGCGGGCTGCTCTCACGGAAACACCCGCGTGGTCTCCAGCTGGATCCTGCTGTTGGTGTCAGTGGTCTACGCCGCGCTGCTGTTCGCCGTGGCGTGGTGGGGCGACCGTCGCCCGATGTATCCGGACCGGCCGTGGCTGCGCCCGGTGGTCTACAGCCTGGCACTGGCGGTGTACTGCTCGTCGTGGACGTTCTACGGCGCGGTCGGCACAGCGGTGCGCAACGGCATCGGCTATCTGCCGATCTACCTGGGGCCGCTGCTGCTGTGGGTGTTCGGCTGGCGCATCATCGAGCGCCTGGCGCTGATCGCACGCAGCCAGAACGTGGTCTCCATCGCCGATTTCATCTCCTCGCGGTTCGGCCGCTCGCGGCGGCTGGCCGCGCTGGTGGCCGTGATCGCACTGATCGGCATCGTCCCCTACCTGGCATTGCAGTACAAAGCCGTGGCGATGAGCCTGCAGGTGCTGACCGGCAACGTCGGCCCGACCGGTTTCTTCACTGATCCGGCGCTGTACGTGGCGCTGCTGATGGCCCTGTTCGCCACGCTGTTCGGCACCCGCCAGGTGGATGCCACCGAGCACCACCACGGCATGATGCTGGCGATCGCGCTGGAATCGATGATCAAGCTGATCGCGATGGTCGCGCTGGGGCTGTTCGCCTACCTGTGGCTCAACGACCGCACCGATGCGGTGATCGAGTCGGCGCATACGCTGTTCACCGGCCTGCCGCCGGTCGGCTTCATCTCGCAGACGCTGCTCAGCTTCCTGGCGATCATCTGCCTGCCACGGCAGTTCCATGTGGCGGTGGTCGAGTGTGGCGATGTACGCGACATCCGCCGCGCGCGCTGGATGTTCGGTGCCTACCTGGTGATCATTTCGGCGATGGTGATCCCGATCGCCACGGCCGGCGTGACCCTGTTCGGCACCGGTGGCAGCGTTGCCGATGACAGCATGGTGCTGGCGTTGCCGCTGGCCGAGGGGCGCAAATTCCTGGCACTGGTCGCCTACGTCGGCGGCTTCTCGGCGGCGACCGGCATGGTCATCGTGGCCTCGATCGCGCTGGCCACCATGGTCAGCAACGACCTGGTGATGCCGGTGCTGCTGCGCCGCAGTGGCGACCATCAGGAGGCGGCCGATGTCGCCTCGCGGGTGCTGTGGATCCGGCGCACGGCGATCCTGCTGCTGGCGCTGGTCGCCTACAGCTACTACCGCGGCAGCAGCAACGACAGCACCCTGGCCTCGTACGGGCTGATGGCCTTCGCCGCCGTGGCGCAGTTCGCGCCGGGATTGATCGGCGGCCTGTACTGGCGGGGGGCCAGCCGCCGGGGCGTGGAGGTCGGCATGCTGCTCGGCTTCGGCACATGGGTGTACACCCTGTTGCTGCCGGCACTGACCCACGCCGGGTGGATGGACGAGGCCTGGCTGGTGCAGGGGCCGTTCGGGATCGGCTGGCTGCAGCCGCAGCATCTGTTCGGCATGAGCGGCTGGGACCCGCTGACGCACGGCACGTTCTGGTCGCTGCTGGTCAACGTCGCGGCGATGGTGCTGGTCTCGGTGCGCTGGCGCCCGGGGGTGGACGAGCGCCTGCGCGCCGCGCCGTTCCTGGACCCGTATGCGCAGCGGCCGTCGGTGGCCGGTGTGTGGCCCGGCAACGTGCATGTGGGCGACCTGCTGGCGCTGGCCTCGCGGGTGGTCGGTGACCGCCACGCCCGGCGCTCCTTCTTCGAGCAGGCGCAATCGATGGACCGCGAGCTGCAGGCCTCCGCGCCGGCAGACCGGGCCTGGGTGCAGTTCACCGAGCGCCTGCTGGCCGCCTCGATCGGCGCCGCCTCCGCGCGGCTGCTGCTGACCAGCCTGCTGCGTGGCTCGGGCATGGACCTGGGGGAAGTGGTGGCGGTGCTCGACGAAGCCGGGCAGGAGCTGCGCTTCAACCGCGAGATTCTCTCCACTACCCTGGAGAACATCAGTGCGGGAGTCAGCGTGGTCGACCCAGACATGCGCCTGACCGCGTGGAACCGCCGCTACCAGCAGATGTTCGGCTATCCCGACGGGATGCTGTATGTCGGCCGCCCGGTGGCCGACCTGATCCGCTACAACGCCGAGCGCGGCGAGCTGGGTGAGGGCGACATCGAGCTGCAGATCAACCGCCGCATCGGCTACATGCGCGCCGGCTCGCCGCACATCTTCGAGCGCACCCGCAGCGACGGCAAGGTCATCGAAATGCGCGGGCAGGCACTGCCCGGCGGCGGCTACGTCACCAGCTACAACGACATCACCGACTACAAGCACGCCGAGCGCGCGCTGCTGGAAGCCAACGAAACGCTGGAGCAGCGCGTGGCCGAGCGCTCGCACGAGGCCGAGATGGCGCAGCAGTCCAAGACACGCTTCCTGGCCGCGATCAGCCACGACGTGCTGCAACCGCTCAACGCCGCGCGCCTGTTCGCCTCGGCGCTGCGTGAGAGCCACCACAACAACGAAGAACAGCGGCACCTGGCCGAGCGCGTGGATGCCTCGCTGCGCGCCGCCGAGGAGCTGCTGGATGGCCTGCTGGATGTCTCCCGCCTGGACGCGGGCGGCCTGCACCCGGTGATCGGCGATTTCGATGTCAGCCTGCTGATGCGCGAGCTGGCGGCGCAGTACTCGCCCGTCGCCGCAGGGCGCGGCCTGCGCATGGATCTGTTCGCGCGCCCGGCCTGGGTGCGCAGCGACCGCCGCCTGCTGCGCCGCGTGCTGCAGAACTTCCTGGCCAACGCCCTGCGGTACACCCGCCAGGGCCGCATCGTGCTCGCCGTCCGTCACCGCGGGCCGGAAGTGGAGCTGCAGGTCTGGGATACCGGCCCGGGCATTCCCGAGCACCACATGCAGCAGATCTTCGACGAATTCCACCGTTACCAGCAGCCGTTCGACTGGGGCGAGCAGGGGCTGGGGCTGGGCCTGTCGATCTGCCAGCGGATCTCGCGCCTGCTCGATCACCGCCTCAACGCCCGCAGCCGGGTGGGCAGCGGCAGCATGTTCTCGATCCTGCTGCCATTGGTGGCCGCGCCGCAGCTGCCGGCCGCGGCGTCGTCGCCGGCACCGAGCCCGGTGACCCGCGCCGATTCACTGGCCGGGATGCGCGTGCTGTGCGTGGACAACGACCAGGAAATCCTGGATGGCATGCGCGCATTGCTGGGGCGCTGGCAGGTGCAGGTGATCACCGCCAGTACCGTCGACCAGGCCCTGGAGAAAGTCGTCGAGCGGCCGGACGTGATGCTGGTGGACTACCACCTGCATGACCGCCTGGATGGGCTGGACACGCTGGTGGCGCTGGGCCAGAAGGCGGGCCGTGCGATTCCGGGTGCGCTGCTTACCGCCGATGGCCGCGATGAACTCAAGCGGATGGCGCGCGACCGTGGCTACCGGTTGTTGACCAAGCCGATCAAGCCGGCCTCGCTGCGCGCCTTCCTGGCAGCCTTCCACGATACCCGCGGCGACCTCTAGCCGCGGGCGTCGTGTGTGGGGGGCAGGCAATCAGGCCATGGCGCCGCTGAGGTGTTCGTACAGGATGGTCGAGCCGATGATGATCAGGATCAGGCCGCCGATGATCTCCGCACGCTTGCCGACCATGCCGCCCAGCACGCGGCCGAGCATGATGCCGGCGGTCACCATGGTCAGCGTGCACAGGCCGATGATCAGCGCCATGACGCCGATATGCACGTCCAGGAAGGCCAGGCCGATGCCTACCGCCATCGCGTCGATACTGGTAGCGAAGCCGGTCACCGCCAGACGCCAGAAGCCATGGTGCTTGCTGGTGTCCTCGTCTTCCGCACCGTCGTCCGGCCGCAGGCCGTTGATGATCATGTGCACGCCCAGCGCACCGAGCAGGCCGAAGGCGATCCAGTGATCGAAGGCTTCCACGTACTGCAGTGCGGCGCGGCCGAGCAGCCAGCCGATCACCGGCGTGATGCCTTCGATGACGCCGAAAATGAGGCCGGCGCGCAGCGCATCGGAGAAACGTGGCTTGCGCATCGCCGCGCCTTTGCCGATCGCCGCAGCGAAGGCATCGGTGGACATGGCAAAGCCGATCAGCAGGATCGAAACAGGCGACATTGGGGTACGCGGCAGGTCGGGCGATATCGAGCAACGGACCGCGAACGCGCCCAACCTGTCGTTGCGCACGCGGACCGCTGGTCTCGCCAACCACGGTGGTTGCCCGCACCACGGCGCACTGGCCGAGTATGTTGATACGGGCGATTCCTGCAGCAGGAATCCGGCTACTCCCCAAGGGGACGCGAAGCTTAGCACCGGGCCTGCGGCGTGGAGCGTTTGCCGCGAATTGCGCAGGTAACGCTGGACTTCATAGCCCTGGCTATAAGCCGGGGCGGGTAGGGCCGACCGTTGGTCGGCTGCATGGCGTGATCGGGCTCTGCAGCCGACCAACGGTCGGCTCTACGCCACCGATCCGCGCGGTGCCCTCACTCCTCTTCCGGCGGCAACACGATCTGCTCGTCATCGATGGCCAGCTTGCCGGCCATCAGCACCGCCTGGGTGCGGTTGGTGACGCCCAGCTTGCGCAGGATCGCGGTGACATGTGCCTTGATTGTCGCTTCGGAGACGTTGAGGTCGTAGGCGATCTGCTTGTTGAGGCGGCCGGCGCCGAGCATCTGCAGCACCCGGAACTGCTGCGGGGTCAGCTCGCGCAGGCGCTGGCCGATTTCGCGCTCTTCGCGGCCGGTCGGCGGCACGTTGTGCGCCTCCGGTGGGGCCCAGGTCTCGCCATCGAGGATGGTGCCCAGGGCATGGCCGATCGTGTCCGAATCGGCGGATTTGGGGATGAAGCCGAACGCACCATGGTCGAGCGCGCGACGCATCACGGTCGGCTCCTCGCGCGCGGACACCACCACCACCGGCAGCTGCGGGTGCAGGGCGCGCATATGGACCAGCGCGTTGAAGCCCTGCGCACCGGGCATGTTGAGGTCCATCAGGACCAGGTCGGCGTCGGTGTGCTGGTCGGCCAGCTGGTACAGCGCTTCCACGCTGTCCGCTTCGTACAGCTGCACGCCGGGGATGACGCGGCTCACGGCGCCGCGAAGGGCTTCGCGGAACAGCGGGTGGTCATCGGCAATCAGGAGGGTAGGCATGGTGGGGGCCATGTTGCGAAAGGGGTAACACGCTGAAACGGAACGAGTGTATCGAGACGACAGCCCCCTGAGTCGGGGGGCGGCCGCGCAGCGGCGGGGTGTGGGTGATGGTGAGAAGGGGCCCACGGTCCGCTTGCGGACCGTGGGAGCGACAGCGCGAATGCGATGGGGCGACCCCTCACTTCACCTTGCGTTCTTCCACCAGCGAGGCCACGACCGACGGATCGGCCAGGGTCGAGGTGTCGCCAAGCTGATCCGGGGCGTTCTCGGCGATCTTGCGCAGGATGCGGCGCATGATCTTGCCCGAGCGCGTCTTCGGCAGGCCCGGGGCCCACTGCAGATGATCGGGCGCGGCGATCGGACCGATCTCCTTGCGCACCCATGCCACCAGCTCCTTGTGCAGTTCATCGCTCGGCGTCTCGTCGGCGATCAGGGTCACGTAGGCGTAGATGCCCTGGCCCTTGATGTCGTGCGGGAAGCCGACCACGGCCGCCTCGGCCACCTTCGGGTGCGAGACCAGCGCGCTTTCCACTTCGGCGGTGCCGATGCGGTGGCCGGAAACGTTGATCACATCGTCGACGCGGCCGGTGATCCAGTAGTAGCCGTCCTCATCGCGACGGCAGCCGTCGCCGGTGAAGTAGCTGCCCGGATAGGTGCGGAAATAGGTGTCGATGAAACGCTGATGGTCGCCGTACACGGTGCGCATCTGGCCCGGCCACGAATCGCGGATGATCAGGTTGCCTTCGGTCGCGCCTTCCTGGATCTCGCCATCGGCATTGACCAGCGCCGGTTGCACGCCGAAGAAGGGCAGGGTGGCCGAGCCTGGCTTGAGATCGACCGCGCCGGCCAGCGGCGAGATCAGGATGCCGCCGGTCTCGGTCTGCCACCAGGTATCCACGATCGGGCAGCGGCTGTCGCCGACCACTTCGTAGTACCAGCGCCACGCTTCGGGATTGATCGGCTCACCGACGCTGCCAAGCAGGCGCAGCGAACTGCGCGAGGTGCGCTTGACCGGTGCATCGCCTTCGCGCATCAACGCGCGGATGGCGGTGGGGGCGGTGTAGAAGATGGTGACCTGGTGCTTGTCGATCACTTCCCAGAAGCGCGAGGTGTTCGGGAAGTTCGGCACGCCTTCGAACATCACCGAGGTCGCGCCATTGGCCAGCGGCCCGTACACGATGTAGCTGTGGCCGGTGACCCAGCCGACATCGGCGGTGCACCAGTAGATGTCGTCCTCGCGCAGGTCGAACACCGCTTCGTGGGTGTAGGCCGCATACAGCAGGTAACCGCCGGTGGTGTGCAGCACGCCCTTGGGCTTGCCGGTGGAACCGGAGGTATACAGGATGAACAGCGGATCCTCGGCGTTCATGCGCTCGGGCTCGCACTGCGTCGGCTGCGGGTCCACCACATCGTGGAACCAGCGGTCGCGCGGGGCCTGCATGTCCACCGCGCCGCCGGTGTGGCGGACCACCAGCACCGTTTCCACGGTGGTGGTGCCCGGCAGCTTCAGCGCCGCATCGACGTTGGCCTTGAGCGGAATCTTCTTGCCACCGCGCAGCCCTTCATCGGCGGTGATGATCAGCTTGCTGCCGCAGTCGATCACGCGGTCGGCGATCGAGTTCGGGGCGAAACCGCCGAACACCACCGAGTGGATCGCACCGATACGCGCGCAGGCCAGCATGGCCACGGCGGCGTCGACGATCATCGGCAGGTAGATGGTGACCCGGTCGCCCTTCTTGACGCCGAGGTTGCGCAGCGCATTGCCGAGGCGGCAGGTGCGTTCATACAGCTCGCGGTAGGTGACGCCCTGGGCCGGCGCATCGGGGCTGTCCGGTTCGAACAGCAGGGCGATCTTGTCGCCGCGTTTGTCGAGCTGGCGGTCCAGGCAGTTGACGCTGGCATTGAGCTCGCCGTCTTCGAACCACTTGATGCGGAAGTCGTCGAGCTGGTAGCTGACATTCTTGATGCGGGTCGGTTTCTTGAACCAGTCCAGGCGCTCGGCGGCCTTGCCCCAGAAGGCATCCGGGTGCTCCACCGATTCGCGGTAGAGCCGCTGGTACGTGTTCCTGTCGATCCGCGAGGCCGCGGCGAACGCAGCATCGACGGGGTAAAGATCAGCCATGGCACCCTCACTTGCACGTTGACTTGGGGTTGTGCGGTCGCAACATAAGTGACGACCTCTCCCCCTCAGTTTGCCGCATCCACCCGTCTGCGCGGTATCGGGGTGGTTAGACCATGGTCGAACGCTGTCCACCCCGATATGACATGGCAGCCAACCCCGGCAGCTCACGACCGTTCGCCGCGGTAGCGCGCGACCGCTGGTCGTGAGGCACTGCGTATCGACCAACGGTCGGTACCTACACGGTGCCTGCGGCACCTGCCGGTTGCCTGCCGGCGCCCGGGTCGTACTCACCCGCAGGGGCGAGTACGACTAATGGCCAATAGCTTCGGTGCGTCAACGCGCCGCACCCTCGGCTCGACCGTGCCCCATGCGCGGCATCACCTTGCCACCCGGGAGAGAGGGCAACATGAGCCACCGTTTGCTGAGGACGACACGCCGGCCGTTGGCCGCCGCCATGTTCGTCGCACTGATCGCGCCAGGCATGGCGTTCGCTGAAACCGCAAAAGAAAGAGCGCTGGAAGCCCGCGTTGTCGAGCTCGAGCGCCAGGTCCAGCTGCTGCTGAACAACCAGCAGCAACAGCAGGCCCAGATCAGCCAGGCCCAGACCGATGTCACCGCCGTGCGCACGGTCCAGGCGCAGCAACCGGTGGCAGCCACCGTGCCGGCCGGCAAGCAGCCGATCCAGGTCACCACCATCACCCCGGGCGCCGCACCGGGCACCACGGTCAAGATCGGCGGCTTCATCAAGGCCGATTTCCTGGCCACCCAGACCGGCGACGGCCAGTTGGCCGACGATGCCACCGGCCGCGCGCTGTACCTGCCGGGCCAGACCCCGGTGGCCGGTGCCGGCGGCAGCGGCAAGCGCTCGGACGTGGACTACAACGCCCACGCCAAGTTCTCGCGCTTCAATCTCGGCATCGACAATGTCAGCGAGGCCGGCAACAAGTCCGGTGCGTTCTTCGAGATGGACTTCTTCGGCAACTCGCTGGGCAACCAGACCGCGACCAATACCTACGGTGCGACCCTGCGTCACGCCTACATGTACTGGAACAACTGGATGGCCGGCCAGACCTGGTCGAACTTCATGGACGCGGCCTCGCTGCCGGAAGCGGCCGACTTCGTCGGCCCGACCGATGGCGTGATCTTCGTGCGCCAGGCCCAGATCCGCTACACCCAGGGCGGCTTCAGCGTCGCGCTGGAAAACCCGGAAACCACGCTGCTCACCGGCACCCGCAACCCGGTCACCGGCGCGTGGACCAACGTGGCCAGCAATTCCGACCGTGGCGCGCTGCCGGACCTGACCCTGCGCTATGGCTGGAAGGGCGACTGGGGCACCTTCGGCGTGGGTGGCGTGGTTCGCCAGCTGAAGGTCGACAACCAGACCACCGGTGCCGATGCGGACAAGATTGCCGGCGGCCTTACCCTCGGCGGCAAGTGGGTGATGGGCCCGACCGATACGCTGCATTACCAGGTCACTGGTGGTGAAGGCATCGCGCGTTACATCGGCCTGGGCGTCACCGCCGATACCGCGTATGACATCGCCCGTGACGAACTCAACCCGACCGGCGTATTGGCCGGCTATGTGGGCTGGCGCCACGCCTTCACCCCGAAGCTGCGCACCAACCTGATCTACGCGCGCAGTGATTACGACAACGACGGCAGCCTGGGCCCGCTGGTCACCAAGAGCGTGCAGAGCATCCGCGGCAACGTGTTCTACACCCCGATGCCCAAGGTCGATGTCGGCGCCGAGCTGATGTACGGCGTGCGCGAGATCGAGGATGGCCGCAAGGGCGATATCAGCCGCCTGCAGTTCACGACGAAATACAGCTTCTAAAACAGAAAACGCGTGCCGGCGTACAGCCGGCACACCACCACGATTGCTTCGGAGGGGAAGCGTCCCATGTCAACAACACCTGCACCGGCGAAAGCCCAACTTACCCAGGGACACAAGAAGGTCATCTTCGCGTCCAGCCTGGGGACCGTCTTCGAGTGGTACGACTTCTTCCTGTACGGCTCGCTCGCCGCGATCATCGCCAAGCAGTTCTTCAGCGGCGTCAATGAAACCACGGGCATGATCTTCGCCCTGCTGGCGTTCGCGGCCGGCTTCTTCGTGCGTCCGTTCGGCGCGGCGTTCTTCGGCA
>Ga0213823_1000514_pt1 | contig 31789 bp, 33 predicted proteins | sample MC6MC0907MG_FD_179887 | JGI IMG/M metagenome (GOLD analysis project Ga0213823, IMG submission 179887) | Enriched soil aggregate microbial communities from Iowa State University, Ames, United States - MC6-MC0907-MG | ecosystem: Environmental > Terrestrial > Soil > Unclassified | place: USA: Iowa...
TATGCTCTCCAGATGGAATTGTGTAACGATTACTTTCTTGATGTAGCGTCATTTTTTTCCTCCTTTAGTCGTCCTAGCTTCTGTTCACTTTATGCGGACAACCTTCAAAGCATGACAACTTTATTTAAGTTGTGTCATACTTTCACCTACAAAAAGAAAGGCAGGACAACAATAGGGGGACTAGAAAATAAATTTAGCTTTAATCCTCATCATCAATAAATTCAGGCTCAATCTTTTCAAGTCGTTCTTCTTTCAAAATGGTAAACATTTTTGCTGCATCTTCTTTTTTCACAGTATCACGTATTTCTTCTACACGTGCCGTTACTATTTTTTGACCAAAACGGATAGCAAGCTCATCACCAGCTTTCACTGTACTACTTGCTTTTGCAATCTTTTCATTGATTGTAATACGTCCTTGATCGGCCACTTCTTTGGCTAAAGTACGGCGTTTTATTAAACGGGATACTTTTAAAAACTTATCTAATCTCATAATCTTACTCCTTTTCTAGTTGCTTTGCTTCATTCCAAAATGCATCTAATTGTTCTAATGTAAAATCGGAAAATGGTTTTCCACTTGCCTTTACCTGTTGCTCAACATAGCCGAAACGTCTTGCAAATTTCTCATTTGCATGTAGCATGGCTTCTTCTGGTGATAATTTATAGAAACGTGCTAAGTTTACTAATGTGAACAATACATCGCCAAATTCATCAAGACGGGACGCATTAGAGCCTTTCGTCACCTCATGGCGAAATTCCTGCCATTCCTCGGTAAATTTATCCCATGCTCCTTCCACATCTGGCCAATCAAAGCCCACTTTTGCAGCTCTTTTTTGATAATTGTAGGCTGTCTGTAATGCCGAAGATGCTCTATATTCTTCGTCTAATAAAGGTTTGTCGCTAGTTTCTTTTTCCTCAGCTTTAATATCCTCCCAATTAGCCACAACATCATCTGCATCTTCTACTGCAACATCCCCAAAAACGTGCGGATGGCGGCGAATCATTTTTTTACTAATCGAAGCTAACACATCTTCAAGTGTAAAATAACCTTGATCTTCTCCAATTTGTGCATGCAAAAATACTTGTAACAACACATCACCAAGTTCCTCAATCATAGCAAAATCATCCTCAGCATCGACCGCAGCCAAGTATTCATGTGCTTCCTCAAGTAAATATTTTTTCAACGACTCATGTGTTTGCTTTTGATCCCAAGGACAGCCATTTGGACCTCTCAGCGTTGCAATGATTTGACGGAATGTTGTCCAATCTCTTAATGACTCCTCCTGTGATTTTACAGGTGGTACATAGACTGTTGTTAAATTATTTACTTCTACACTTTGATCGAGTTCATAAAGTGGCACTGTGACAACCTGTTCCTGTGAAGATCCAGCCGCTGTCACAACTGTCACAGGATACTCATCATCATATTTCTCCATCAACGTTAACTTCACTTCTGATGCACTGAATGTATCGTATACTTGAGCGATCAAGATATGCTGACGCATGTTAATGTCATGCATTGAAAAACTTGTACCATCAAGTAATTGAAAGCCTTCAATTGGATCTATTTTTAACGCACCAAAAATGGGATCTAAGAAACTCTGACCACCCTCAATGACTAGCTCAATTTTCCCTTCATTTGCGGCTGCAATAAGTAATTGCACTGTTTGCTCTGCAACTAGTGGATGCCCTGGCACAGCATACATAACATCCTCAATAGCGGTAGCTTCTATAAGTGAATCAGCTATTTCTGCATACACAGGTTGAAATGTATCGTGTTTTTCATAAACGTCGTCAAAACTTTCAAATCCCACACCCTCTGCTGCTAATTCCTCTAAAACCGGATGATCCACTGTTCGTACATATAATTTTTTAGCAGCCTTTAATTTTTTATAAACACCCATTTGCAGCTGATTAAAGTCACCTGCACCTAAACCAATAATTGTTAATGTATTCAATATTACACCTACTTCCTTGAATTTAGCCAAAGTTGGTAAACAGCCATTCTACGTCCAAACGGCAGTAAATACCATTCTTTTTCTATTAGTACTCTTTTCTTTGCAATAATTGTTAGCATAACAAACGCCCCAATAGATACTGCTGTCAAACCCGCCACCATGGCTATCATACGTGAAGACATCAAATGGTTTAACAAGGACGATACTAGCTGTAACCATATAAGAACGACGATTGTCATACTGAAGGAGGCTATACCTACTTTTTTATAAAATGCGCCTGAAGCTAATTGAATGCCAGTCAATGTTTTTAAATAAATAATTAGCAAGGTTGCTGTTAATAATAATCCTATATCATTTGCGATGGCAGCTCCTAGTACACCTAATCCACCAATTAAACGTACATTTAATATAATTTTTATTAGAAAACCAATTATGAGAAATAAAGCTGGTTTTTTTAATTTTCCATAGCCTTGTAAGATCGCTGTAAATGTAAGGATAATCGACAAAGGGACAATTTGAAATACATAGACAATCAATACTTCCGATAAGGAATTGGTTTTAAAAAGCATTTCATTTAAATAAGGCATAACTAGCATTAAGCCTAGTGCAGCAGACCAGCCGAACAGGACGGATGCTTTGTATGTTAATTGTATGAATGGTACTGCACTACGTCCCGCTTGTTTTTTCGACAAATGGGCGACAAGTGGCACAATGGCCAACGACAATGAGGATGCAATGACAACACCTAGTTGAACTAACGGTTGTCCTCGATCATAAATACCCTTCGTTTCCTTTGCAATTGTAGGAGTCATGCCATTATCAATTAATGAAGAATAGATTGTAAATGAATCGACCAATTGATAGCCAAGTAGTAGTAGACCACTCATACTGACACTCAAGCTCAGCCAAGTGACCTCTTTAATGATAGGTAAACTTGGATTACGTTGTAGATGTTGTTTAACTTGCAGTAGACCAAATCGTTTATATGAGATATAAGCAAGTAATAGCAAGGCTGTAATTTCTCCAATTACTGTACCGATAACAGCCATTTTTCCTGCACCATAAAGAGATTTAGTCGTTGTCATAATAAGAAAGGTACCTGCTAATATGACAGTTACTCTCACTGCTTGTTCAAGTACTTGGGCATAAGCAATAGGCTCCATAATTGCTCTAGATTGAAAGCTACCTTTTAAAATAGCCAGCGCCGGCATAACCAATACTACTAAGGAGCCTGTACGAATAAGTGGTGCTAATTGAATATCTCCCATTAAATGGGCAATCTTTTCAGCACCTCCAAATAAAATGGCAAAAAACAGTAGTGATAATACCGTTAAATACCTGAAAACTACCTGTGTTATAGTGCGACGTCTTTCATCACGTTCTATTGTATCAACAATACAATCATTGTCTGCAAGCATTTTAGAAATGGCTATAGCAAAGCCACTAGATGTCCAAACAACGAAGATTGAAATAACTGGATATACCTGTTGATAGATATAAAAGCCTTCATCACCTACTAGATTTTGAAAAGGCACACGGTAAATGGCACTAAGAACTTTTACAATAAGGGCTGCTATCGTCAATAAGGCGGCACCCTTCATGTAGCTTTTCATACCAAAACGTTGCGACATAAATTGCCCTCTTTCCTTCTTAACAATGCCAATAGTATAGCATATCTCAAAAGTTTGACGTGCAAGGTGGCACTACTGTTCCTATAATGATTCATCCTTATGTACGCAAAAAAGTTATTGTTCAGCCTTAAAGGTCATCGCAATAACTTTTCCATGCATTAACTATTCATTTGTTTTGCTAAGAAGTTTGCAGCTGTTTCCACTACTTTGACTTCTACCTCACCAACAAAGTGTACTTTAGACAAGACGATAATACAGCCTATTGGGTCACCATTCACCATAATAGGTGTCGCACAATATGATTTTACTTGCTCATATTGTCCAGGGACAATTTCAATCGTTGTCTCCATTTTTTCTATTTTTGTGGAGCGTTCGTCCATAAAGCTTTCCGCAAAGGACGTAATGCGACGATTTATATATTCCTTTTTCCCTATCCCTGCAACAGCGATTACTTCATCACGGTCAGTGACAAATGCTGGTGTGCCCATCGTTTCATAAAGTGTTTCAACATATTCTCTTGCAAATTCCCCCAAATCATTGATGGGAGAATATTTCTTTAAAATGACTTCGCCTTCACGGTCCGTATAAATTTCAAGCGGGTCGCCTTCACGAATACGTAGCGTCCTACGAATTTCTTTTGGAATAACTACACGCCCTAAATCATCAATACGACGAACAATTCCTGTTGCCTTCATTCTAATGCCTCGCTTTCGCTACAATGAAATTTTAATTCAATGATAGTATGGTTTTTATTTGAGCAATCTATGCAAAAACTGAAGAAAAAGGATTTCACAACCATCAATCAATTTTTTTCAAAAAACGGTATTACATCAATCAACTCTTTATTAGATTACCCAAGGAATAAGTTTCTATAATTAATTCATAAAAAATATTGGAAAAAATCAATTATTCCTGTGAGCAAATATGTTAGAGATGATGATTACTGAAGCAACATGAAAAAGGCTAATCTTATCTTTTACGGTAAAAGATAAGATTAGCCTCTTAACTACTATGGCTGCTTTTTTGCTTTATCAATAATTTGCATTAGCTCTTCCAACATATCAAAGGGTTGATATTTCCCACTCTTGCGTTCATCTATTGTTAATTTTAACTGCATGCCATCCATACCAAAACCAACAGCACGCTCGAATTTCATCGATTCTTCAATAATCTTACTGCCATCGACACTTGCCGTCCCTTGTTCTGACAATAGTATTGTAATAAGTTTTTGCTTCTCCTTTACAGATACTACTCCCGCACCTAAGCCCCAAACTTTCATTCGTGCTATTCGAAGTAAACGCTCTGTTTCAATTGGAAGATCGCCAAATCGATCCTCTAATTCCTCCATGATTTCGTCATACTCCTCCACCTGATCCATGGCTTTAATTCGTTTATACATCTGGATCTTTTGATAACCATCTGGAATGTAAGCGTCTGGAATATAAGCATCAATACTCAGCAAAATTTCTATATCTGGCTTTTCTTCTTTTTTCACGCCCGTTTGACGTTCCGCGATGGCATCCTGAAGCATTTGTGAATATAAATCAAAGCCAACTGAATCAATAAAGCCATGTTGCTGCGCTCCAAGTAAGTTTCCTGCGCCCCGAATAGATAAATCTCGCATCGCAATTTTAAAGCCTGAGCCAAGCTCTGTAAATTCTTTAATTGCTTGTAAACGTTGCTCCGCTACATCTGTCAGAACTTTGTCGCGTTGGTACATAAAATATGCATAAGCTACTCTGTTAGAACGTCCAACGCGCCCGCGTAATTGGTAGAGCTGTGCTAAGCCCATGCGATCAGCATCATGGACTATTAATGTATTTACATTCGGTATATCGACACCAGTCTCGATAATCGTTGTTGTAACAAGCACATCATAATCGCCCTCTAAAAAGGCTAAAATTACGGATTCTAGCTCTGACTCAGTCATTTTTCCATGAGCAAAGCCTATCCGTGCTTCAGGGACCAGCACTTGAATCTCCTCAACCCTTCGAGCCATATCCTCTACCCGATTATATAAATAAAATACTTGTCCGCCACGTGCCATTTCCCTCTCAATAGCTTCTCGTACTAATGCCCCGCTGTGCTCCATCACATATGTTTGAACTGGGAAACGATTAGCAGGAGGCGTCTCAATAACAGATAAATCTCGGACCCCTACCATGGACATATGAAGTGTCCTTGGGATAGGTGTAGCTGTTAAAGTTAAGACATCGACATTTGTCTTTAACTGCTTAATTTTTTCCTTATGCGTCACACCAAAGCGTTGTTCTTCATCCACAATTAGCAGACCAAGGTCTTGGAAAATTAAATCTTTAGATAAAATACGGTGTGTTCCAATAACTATATCGACTCGGCCCTCTTTTAAGCCCTTTAATGTAGCTGTTTGCTCCTTTTTCGTCCGGAAGCGAGATAACAATCCAACATTAATGGCAAAGTCCTGAAAGCGCTCACGAATAGTCTCATAATGTTGCTGAGCTAGAATAGTTGTAGGGACAAGGAATGCCACTTGCTTTCCATCTTGAATAGCCTTAAATGCGGCACGAATGGCTACCTCTGTTTTACCATAGCCTACATCACCACAGACTAAGCGGTCCATAGGGCGTTCACGTTCCATATCTCGTTTTACTTCAACAATTGAACGTAGTTGATCTTCTGTTTCTTCATAGGGGAACATCGCTTCAAAATTACGCTGGTCATCGTTATCAGGTGTAAAAGCATGCCCTTTCTCTGCTTCACGCTTTGCATACAGCTTTATTAAATCATCCGCAATATCCTGTACAGCAGAGGATACCTTCGCTTTCGCCTTTTTCCACTCTGCTCCACCTAATTTATGTAGCTTTGGTTCTCGATCCTCTGACGCCACATATTTTTGGATTAAGTCTATTTGCTCTACGGGTACATATAATTTATCGTCTGCACGATATCGAATATGCAGGTAATCCTTATGTGTACCATTAACCTCTAATGTCTCTACACCAATATATTTACCAATCCCATGATGAACATGTACAACATAATCACCTGGCTTAATTTCCGTATAACTTTTAATACGTTCAGCATTGGTCATTTTTTGTGTGCGTGCTTTTTTCTTTGCCTGCTGTTTAAAGAGCTCGTCTTCTGTTACAATCGCTAAACGCTGCAGGGGCAATTCAAAGCCACTCGACAAGCCACCATCTACAATATAAATACCAGGTTCTGTTGGCTCACCTATCGCTGTATGAATATCGTATTCTTCAAGCATTTGCTGAACTCTTTTCACTCGTTCTTTATCTCTTGCTATGATGAGAACTGTAAATTTGCCAAGTAACCAGCGTTCAACCTCACTTTGAAGCAAGGACATTTGTCCATGAAATTGCTGCATTGGCTTGCAAGAAAAGTTGGTTGTTTTAGTAAACGTAATCCCTGCAAATGTTCGCGAAAATAATGAAAATGAAAGCTTTTGTTGTGACAACATCGCCAATATTTCTTTTAATGAGAAGGCAGGTTTGACATCATGAACCATTTTTCCCTCTTCGATTAAAGATAAAAACCATTCATCCTCTTCACGTTCCCATGCATCCATTACCTCTTGAATACGTCCAAGTTCGTCAAAAAGCACAATACCATCATGTTCAAAGTAATCTCCCAAAAAGGCTGTTTTATCGTATAATAATGAACCATATTTATTTACATAATCAGGTAAATTCCCTTGCTGTAGCAACTCAATATCATATTGAATATGCTGATACAGAAGTTCTTTTGTCTCCTGCTTTTTCACCTTCTTTAGGCTGGCTGCTAATGCCACTTCTAAACGGTCTGCTAATGCCTGTCTTTCTGATTTCGTAAGAATGACCTCAGAAGCAGGAAGAATACGAATTTTTTGTAATTTATCAATAGAACGTTGGTCATCTGCTGAAAATGTTCGTATGGAATCAACCTCTGTATCAAATAATTCAATACGAATTGGTGATTCTAAATAAGGTGGATAAATATCTAAAATTCCCCCACGTAATGCGAACTCTCCAGGTGATGTCACCATTGAATTCCGTACATAGCCCATCTCAACTAACGTTTGCAACCATTTATCAATTTCAACATCTTCGCCTAATGCGGTTTGTAAAAAATAATGTAGCCAGTGTTCTTTTGGTTGCATTATTTTACGTAGACCAGCCACAGGTATTACATATACGGCTTTCTCCCCTCTAGCTAAGCAATCGAGCGTCGCGATTCGCTCCGCGCGAAGTTCTGGTGAAGCCACAGAAAGATCAGCTGCAATAAATTCATCCGCAGGGTAATAGTGAACATGTTCCTCGCCTAATAGTCCAGCAAGCTCATCCACCATTTTTTGTGCCTGCAATAGATTAGGAGAGATAATGTAGATTGGCTTCTTTACATATTCAAATAACACATCAACCATTACTGGGCGTGCGCTTCCTGTTAAACCTGTTATAAGCTGTGATGCAGTTTGACCGCTCTGAATTTCCTTTAAAAATGATGTAATATGTTTATCTTGCGACACAAGCTGTCGTAAAACCTCCACAGTCAAAAGCTCCTTTCAGCATAAATTCTATATTTTTATTTCTATTATTCTAGTGTTATTTTACATATCTCTATTAATGGCTGTTTTATGAAATGGAAAAAGCCTTGAACACACATAAGTGTGTCAAAGCATCCTTCCAATTATTGAATCCATTTATTGAGTGCGTGATAATCTGGATATTGTCTCAGCGAATCCTCACATTGCTCACAAATGCAGTGCACAGTCGTTTGACCATGTTGATCTTTCTCAACATAATCATCCGCTTCTCCCAATTCGAAAATATGCAGCTTTCGAATTGTATCATCTGCATCAAATGGTAGTGTCCCTATTTCTACTTCACAATGCCGACATCGATAGCGAACTGACATCTCCAAATCATCCTCCTTTAAGCAACTTTCTACTTAAAGTATAGACATTTATAAAAAGGATTATGCACTTTTCACTGTCATCCTCATTGCAATAACTTGAAAATTAGAGAATTAATTTTTACCTGTAGCTAAGACTATTCACTACAAATATTAGCTGTAATAATAGTGTAAGGCAGTTCATTACTCACCTTACACCATGCCAATTATCCAAAAACTTTAACAGAAATTTTATTACTTCCATCTATTTGCTTGCGTTAAAGTGATTCATCACATCAAGAAACGGCTTTGAAAGAGATGCTTCAACAGCGTTTACAGAATTTACAATGGCGTCTTGCATAAGAACTTGGTCTTCCTTCGAAAATTTAGCTAAGACATAGTCTGCTACCTTCATGCCCGCTGGCGGGCGATTAATGCCCACTCGAATACGATTAAATTCCTGAGTGCCTAAATGTTGAATTAATGATTTAATGCCGTTATGACCACCTGCACTCCCTTTTTGTCGCAGACGTAATTTACCTGTCTCTAAATCCAAGTCATCATAAATGACAATTAAATCTTCTACCTCTATGTCAAAATAGTCCATTAGAGGACCAACACATTCCCCTGATAAATTCATATATGTTAATGGTTTAACAAGTAGAACCTTTCCTTCTGGTCGATGTACAGTTGTGTACATCCCGTTAAATTTTGAATTTGTTAAAGGTGTTCCCCATTTTTCTGCTAACGCATCAATAACATCAAAGCCAATATTATGTCTTGTATGCTCATAAGGTTTACCTGGGTTTCCTAAACCAACGATAATTTTCATAAGTACCTCTCTTCTTTCAAATCTAATAGTCATTATTTTACCATATAGCATGCCTAGAAAGCATTTTGTACAATTGTTAAAAGGCATAAAAAATAAGGCTAACAAGAAAGCTATAGCCTTCTTATTAGCCTTAAGCGTATTTACTTTTATACTGACTCTTGCCCTTCTTCATTTTCTGTAGTCTCTTCCTCTACAGAAACAGGCGCCACAATGGTTACTAACATATAATCATCTTCACTAATAATTTCAACAGGTGTAGCATCGCGAATATCTGCTACTGTTAGGGATTCCCCAATTTTCAACGATGAAATGTCCACATCAATTGATTCGGGTAACTCTGTTGGCTTTACTTTAACTTTTAATTCTAAGTTAGGCTGCATTAAAATACCGCCCTCACTCACACCAACTGACTGTCCAAGTAATTTAATCGGGACATCAGCTTCTAGCTCTTCCGCCATATTAATGGCTAAAAAGTCAATATGATTTACTTCATCTTTCAATGAACATTGCTGAATCTCTGACACAACAGCATTCACCTTTTTCCCCTCTAACTCTAGCGAAAACACACTATTTTGCCCATTTTTTTGAATGGACTTTTTAAAATCTTTTGCAGCAATAGAAATTGGGGTTGAATCTACTTTGTAGCCGTAAATAACTGCAGGAATGGCTCCCCCTTTTCTAAGTTGGGTTAATGTTGAACGATGCCCAGTTTCGCGCTTTGTAACACTTAATACTGTACTCATACTTCTTTATTCCCCTTCCAAGAAAATTATTTACGCCTCAACAATAATTCGTTGTAGGCTATGATAATACTTAGCTCTATTTGTTTAAGGTAGAGTAAATATTATTAAGACACATTATTATTATACCCCTTTGTGAGAAGGCTCACACATAAAACACTCATCTATTTCTTCGTCTTGATGAAATAGTGTCCAATTTATATAGAAAAGACCAATCTACTCAAAGAGTAGATTGGTCTTTTACTTACAATATTTATTAATCAAATAGAGTACTTACAGATTTATTTTCATAAACGCGAGAGATAGCATCCGCCATTAATTTAGCTACAGAAAGCTCTGTAATTTTTGGAGATTTTTTCTCGTCTGAAAGCTGAATTGTATTTGTCACCACTAATTCTTTAATAGCAGAGTTTTCAATACGTTCAATTGCTGGACCAGATAATACAGGGTGTGAACAGCAAGCGTAAACTTCTTTTGCACCAGCAGCACGTAACGCATCTGCCCCAATTGTAATTGTACCTGCTGTATCAATAATATCATCAATCAAGATTGCCACTTTACCATCAACATTACCAACAATGTTCATCACTTCCGCAACGTTTGGTTTCGGACGACGTTTGTCAATAATTGCAATCGGTGCTTTTAATCGTTCAGCCATTTTACGAGCACGTGTTACCCCACCATGATCTGGTGAAACAATAACGATCTCATCTCCTGGAATACCTTTAGATTTGAAGTAATCAGATAGTAATGGTACTGCCATTAAGTGGTCGATTAGGATATCGAAGAAACCTTGGATTTGAGGTGCGTGTAAATCTAATACGATAACACGTGTTGCACCAGCAGTTTCAAGTAGGTTTGCCACTAATTTAGCTGTAATTGGCTCGCGCGCTTTTGCTTTACGATCTTGGCGTGCATAACCATAATAAGGCATTACAACGTTTACTGTACGAGCAGATGCACGTTTAACTGCATCTACCATAATTAAAAGCTCCATTAAATGTTCGTTTACAGGTGCAGAAGTAGACTGCACGATAAACACATCACAACCTCGAATACTTTCTTCAATGCTAATTTGAATCTCTCCATCACTGAAGTGCTTAACAGAAGATTTACCTAATTCTACGCCCATTTCCTGCGCAATTTCTTGAGCTAATGGATTATTAGAGTTAAGTGAAAATATTTTTAATTGTGAGTTTGCATAATGATACGGCATGATGGCCTCCTGTTTAGTTGATAATTATTTTGAATTTAATTTGCTTACATAATTCGGTTTGTTTTCTTGTCTTGCACGAGCTATGGCAAGTGCATCTTCAGGAACTTCTTTTGTAATTGTAGAACCTGCTGCAATAAATGAACCTTTTCCAACTTTCACTGGCGCTACTAAGTTAGTATTACATCCTACAAATACATCATCTTCAATAATTGTTTTGAACTTGTTTTTTCCATCATAGTTTACTGTAATGGAACCACAACCAATATTGACGTTACTACCGATCTCAGCATCGCCAATATAACTTAAATGTGAAACTTTCGAGCCATTATCTAGCTTGCTTTTCTTCACTTCTACAAAGTTACCAATTTTGACATGACTACCGATGTCTGAAAGTGGTCGAATATGAGCAAATGGCCCAATAGCAGTATCCTCTGCAATAGCGCTTTCACGGACAACTGAAGAATGTATAGTTGTACGATCACCAACGCGGCTATCTATGATTTGAGTGTTTGGCCCGATAATGCAATCTTCACCGATCACAGTAGCACCTTCAATCATTGAGCCAGGTTGAATCACCGTATCACGCCCAATAACTGCATCTGCACTAATATGCGTTGTTTCAGGATGGATAATTGTTACACCATTCCGCATATGCTTCTCGTTGATTCTTGTACGCATTAATGTCTCGGCTTGTGATAAAGCCACGCGATCGTTAACACCTAGTGTTTCTTCAAAATCATCAGTGACATATGCTTCAACAATATCACCTTGCTTTTGTAAAATTTCAATGACATCTGGTAAATAGTATTCACCTTGAGCATTATCATTTTTCACAAGCTTCAATGTTTCAAATAATAATTTGTTATCAAAGCAATATGTGCCTGTGTTTATTTCTTTTACTAATTGCTGCTCTGCTGAAGCATCCTTTTGTTCAACAATTTGCTCCACCTGTCCGTTACTGCCACGTAATATACGGCCATAGCCAGTTGGATTTTCAGCAATTGCAGTTAAAATAGTTGCTTTAGCATTCTTTGCTTGATGATGTTCGAATAGAGCTTGCATCGTTTCAGGACGAATTAGTGGTGTATCTCCACATACAACTAATGTTGTACCTTCTTCATTACCTAAAATGGCCTCTGCTTGTTGCACAGCGTGCGCTGTACCTAGTTGTTCAGCCTGCAGCACATACTCACTTTTATCACCAAGCTGTTGTTGCACTTTTTCAGCACCATGTCCGACAACCGTTACAATGCGATTCACATCTAACGTCTGAATATGATCCACCACATGTTGTACCATTGGTTTCCCACATACTGGATGGAGCACTTTATATAATTTGGACTTCATACGTGTACCTTGACCTGCAGCCAAAATGACAGCAAAAATATTGCTCATCTGTAAGTCCTCCAATACGCTCATTTTCTCTTATGACTATATAGCAAAATTCATCTATTTTCAAGGCATGTAGAGTTGACAAAAACATGAATTCCTAAATCCAATGCACCTTATGCTCGAATGTCATGAAGTATATCCTGAAATTGCTCATATTATCTTTTTATCAAAATAAAAAGAACCCTTCCAACTAGAAGAGTTCTTCCTATCTTTTTTACCGTAAGTTTGTAACATATCCTTAAAAAGTAAGTTATTTACTATTTATTACACACCGATTCCCTCTAATTCTTCTTCTTTACCAGCTTCCTCTATTTCACTAGAGTTATGATACTCGTTTAAAATGATCTCCTGAATTTTATTTCGAGTATCAGAATTAATTGGATGAGCAATATCTCTAAATTCCCCATCTGGTGTTCGTTTACTAGGCATAGCTACAAATAAACCAGTATTTCCATCAATGACACGAATATCGTGAACAACAAACTCATTATCAAGTGTAATGGAAGCAATCGCACGCATGCGACCATCCGTCTGTACCCGACGTAATCTCACATCAGTAACTTCCATTTTCTCACCACCTCTCTTCTTGGATGCCTAAATGAAAATATTATATTCTCAATTACCGAATATTTTCCTTTTCATAGTCTATCAAATTTTCTAAAAAATTTGAATACTTATTAGAATAATATTTTTTCTTATATACGTAATTTTTGACAATTGTTTGTCGGCGTAAAAAAACCCACTAAAAAGAATAAAGATTCTCTTTAGTGAGCTTAATAAGTTTTATTTATTTTACGATTGCGATTACTTCGATTTCTACTTTTACATCTTTCGGAAGACGGGCTACCTCTACAGCTGAACGAGCTGGTTTATGATCACCGAAATGATTTGCATAAACTTCATTCATCGCTACAAAGTCATTCATATCTTTCATAAAGACCGTTGTTTTTACAACATTATCTAAAGAAGTTCCAGCTTCCGCTAAAACAGCTTTTAAATTAGCAAATACTTGATTTGTTTGTACAGTTATATCGCCTTCCACTAAATCACCTGTAGCTGTTAATGGAATTTGACCAGAGCTATAAAACATTCCGTTAACAATAATACCTTGTGAATATGGTCCGATTGCTGCTGGTGCATTTGTTGTTGCTACTACTTTCATTTGTCATGTCCCCTTTTAGAAAAATAGTTACCTTCACTTAATGCAATTGTTCGATCTTTTTCATTAACTTCATGAAGCTTTACAAGTGAATAATAATCATCTACTAATGTTTCGTCCGCATGCTCAGCCTCCACAAGTACTGCAATGCCTGCTAGCTGACAGTCAAACTCCTCTAAGAGATTTTTCATGCCATTCATAGTACCGCCGACCTTCATAAAGTCGTCAGTAATTAATACACGTTGTCCACTCTTCATGCTTCTTTTTGATAATACCATTGTCTGAATTCTTCTGGAAGAACCAGATACATAGTTAATGCTTACTGTAGAACCTTCTGTTACTTTACTATCTCTTCTCACAACAACCACTGGTACATTTAAATGTCTTGCAATGGCATGAGCGATGGATATCCCTTTAGTTGCTACTGTCATTATGACATCGATTTGTTGATCTGCAAAGGCCGAAGCAAAGACCTTTCCTACACGATTAATTAAATCTGGGTTTCCAAGCAAGTCTGTCATAAATAAGTAACCACCTGGTAACAATCGATCTGAATGTTCTAGCTCTGCTTTTAAATCTTGAATCACTAAACGTACTTCAGCCTCGGACATTTTCGGAATATATTTTACTCCTCCTGCAGCACCCGGCACTGTCATCAATAACCCGATTCCTTTTTCTTCGAATGTTTCTTTTACAATCGTTAAATCTTCACTAATGGATGACTTAGCAGATTGATATAGTTCTGAAAAATAAGTTAGCGGGATCAGCTGATGTGGATGTTCTAGTAAGTAGTACGTCATATCAACTAGTCGTTCACTACGCTTCCATTTCATGCGACCCTCTCCTAAACACGAATATTTATAGGTAAAATTAACACAAATTTGCGTTTCTAAGCAAGCGTATTTCGCTCACCCAAAATTCGTACTGCATAAACTTCCTCACAAAAACCACGTAAACCATTATAAATGCGACTGACACGAGCTTCACTATCCACTAGCCCAAATACAGTTGGACCGCTTCCACTCATTAGCGTGGCATCTGCCCCAAAGCGCTTCATTTGTTCCTTTAACATCACAACTTCTGGGTGTAGCTTAAATGTTACAGTTTCCAAAACATTTCCTAATGAAGAACATAATAGCTCATAATCTTTTGTCTCTATAGCTTGTATCATCTGCTGTGTATTGGGGTGTTGCAGTCCTTCAACCTTAAGACCCCCATAAACTTCTGCTGTCGACACACCAATTTTAGGCTTAGCTAGTACAACCCAACAATTAGGTGGAGCTGGTAATTCCTTTATTTTTTCGCCTCGTCCTGTAGCGAGTGCCGTGCCTCCGTAAACACAAAACGAAACATCCGAACCTATTTTAGCACCAAGTTCCGCTAATTCATCTATTGATAAACCTAAATCCCACAGTTCATTTAGCCCCTTTAATGTTGCAGCTGCATCACTACTACCTCCTGCGAGTCCTGCTGCTATAGGGATTTCCTTTTCAATCGTAATGGATACACCTTGTCTAATGCCATATGTATCTTTAATGAGACGCGCTGCCTGATAAGCAAAATTACGATGGTCATTTGGTACAAAATTATCTGTTGAAATTATTTGAATAACACCATCTTCTCGAGATTCAAGACTGATACGATCAGCTAAATCGACTGTTGTCATAACCATCTCCACTTCGTGAAAATTATCCGGTCTTTTATAAAGTACATCTAATGTTAAATTAATTTTTGCAGGCGCCTTTACATAAAGCATCTTTCTTCCTCCTTATAGCTACACGTATAAACAGTTCTTTTTTTCGCGCAAGATTATTCATTTTATTTTACCATATTGAGAATACGAAAATGGAAAAAAAGAACCGTTTACCCTATTCGGAGTAACGGTTCTCTCTCGTCAGTTGTATTTGTTGTGTCAGTAAGGATTTTCATCCCTGCTGAATGAAACTTTATAAGATGACTATTTTAGCAAAAACAGTCTACTTACGCTCTTGCTCACTACTTGCCCGTTCTGCCATTTCTATGGCACGTTTGACCATATTACCAGCATCACGAGCTTTTATGCCGCCCCAGCCTTCCTTTTGCACAACATCATAAAATCCAAGTTCTTTTGCGATCTCTTCTTTTAAACGAGGTGACATGATACCTTTTCTAGGCATATAAACTCCTCCTTTAACAACTGACGAATTTAGTATGCCCGTGAAAACGCAAAACACTCATGTATTTTTAATATACATGAGTGTTTCTAAAATATAGAAATAAGTACTAGAAACTATTTTGCGACAGCAGCCTTTGCTTCGTCTAAAAATGTAATCTCTACTGCTTCAGTTAAAATATCTGTGTAGCTATACGATACGCGCTTGCACGTATTGTCTTCTTGATCGAGCTCTACTACAAAGATGGCGCGATATGTCTCACGTAGTATCCCTGCACACTCAACCGTTTTCTTGCGACCACCGTTTGCTTTTAATTGCAAACGTTTACCCAAATGACAATCCAACGACTTTTTAATGTCCGCTAAAGTTTTTGGCATTTTCGCTTACACCTCACTAATAATTATTATAAGCGAATCGCCCAAAAATGTCAACAAAATATAATATTTTATCAGCACAATATAAATTTTGTCAACTCATTTTTTATAAAAAACATATATTTTTTTACATCCAAGAAAAAATGTTAACAAAAATTTTTACTTTGCAAACACAGGATGTAGCGCATCCGCTAATTTTCCAAACTCTTGAATAGTTAATGTTTCTCCTCGACGGGTCGGTTCGATATTAGCTGCCGTTAAGGCTTCTAGAATTAAGTCCTTTTGTGCTTTACCGTTCGGCAAACCAGACTGTAGGTTATTATAAATGGTTTTTCTACGCTGTACGAAAGATGCACGCGTCACAACAAATAGAAAATCCTCATCAATGACTTTTACTGGTGGTTCACCATGCTTGATAAGGCGAATTACTGCGGAGTCAACGTTAGGCTGTGGCATGAAAACCGTTTTAGGGACAGTCATAGCAATGTCCGCCTTCACGTAATACTGAATGGCAATCGATAATGAACCATATTCCTTCGTTCCGGGTTTAGCCGTTATACGATCTGCCACTTCTTTTTGCATCATAACAACGAAACCACGAATCGGTAGTCGATCATTCAATAATTTCATTAAAATCGGTGTAGTCACATAGTACGGTAAATTGGCCACCACCATAATATCTTCAATTCCTGGCATTTCATTTGCAATCACTTTCGCTACATCAGCCTTTAGTATATCAGAGTGGACAATAGACACATTATTATATGGGCTAAGGGTATCCTCAAGTACAGGTAATAATCGTTGGTCAATTTCAAAGGAAACAACCTTTTTAGCACTTCTCGCTAAATGCTCTGTTAATGCCCCAATACCTGGACCAACTTCAATTGCCCCACTATTTTCTGTTAAGTTCGCATGACTAACTATATTTCTTAAAATGTTTGGATCAATTAAAAAGTTTTGTCCTAAGCTTTTTTTAAATGAGAATCCGTATTTTTTTAAAATTTCTTGCGTTCGAATCGGTGTTGCAATATCCTTATGCATTATTTTCCTCCTGATCTAACTGTGCGACCGCCGCACCAAATTGCTTTTCTGTAATTTGAAACATTTTCAATCTTTTATGGAGCTGCTTACCGTTTGTAGCACCTATATTCAATAATTCTCCTAGACGATCACGACGTTGCTTTGCCTGCGTATGTCCTATTAATCGAGCTGTCATTAAATCCTCTAGTGTTATATCATCTTCGTTTGGTGCATCATGATTAGGGGTATAGACAAGACGTAGCGCTTCACGAATATCATCATCTGCTGCATGCTCAATCCCTAATCCTTTGCCATTCTTCGCGATTGTCTTTGCTTTCGGTAAAAAAGCATGCTTGACCCCTTGAACACGCTCCTCGATAATGGCACGTATTCGACGCCCAGGATAATCAGGGTCTGTAAATACAATAACTCCTCGCTTTTCCTGTGCATGCTGGATCCGTTTCAGCGTCTCTTCAGATATTGCGGACCCGTTTGTTTCTATAGTATCTGCTTGTACAGCTCGCTTAATAGCTGTCGTATCATCTTTTCCTTCTACCACAATAATTTCTTTTATTTGCAAAAAGGCTCCTCTTTTCTACCTTATCTTCTGACCATTTTACAACTGCAAGATACCGTTTGTACAGAAATACAAAGCTTCCACGTAGTTATAATTACACTATCACTCGTCCCCGGAGTAAATAATATTTGTAAAGGAAAAACAAAAAAGCTTTCCCGCCAGTCAAAACAGGAAAGCTCTATTAGTGAAAAAGCATTTTGATTAATTTTACATTTTTTTTAATTTAATACTTTAATACGCACTTTCTTACGTCCCCAGTTACGTGCTTGGGCATCTGTTTGTACAAGTATGTCGATCTTATTACCCTTAATTGAGCCGCCAGTATCTCCAGCAATAGCTGTACCATACCCTTCAACCCAAACTTTTGATCCCAGCTTAATAACAGAAGGGTCAACCGCGATCACCTTCAACCCAGAATTTGAACGTAGGTTTATACCAGTTGCTGATGTACCTGAACATCCATTGCAATATGCTGTATAAGCTGTTGCCGTTACATAGAACTCTTTACCGCTAGCTGGCTCTGCTGAACCTCGCGATACAGTTGCTGTGCTTGCAACTATAGTTTTAGTTCCAACTGCAACGACTTGTTTTTTAGGTTCTTTTAAAACTGCCTCAGACTGTAGATTTTTTGCTACAACCTTACCATTTTCTTTGACAACCTCATACTTACGAGAAACTGAGCCCTTCTCGCCTGCTGCCACAACCTTTTCTTTCCCTTTTTGCAATGAAGCATCCTGCTTCTTTTCAACTGCGAAATCTAAAGAGTCTTCCACTACATCGATAACCTTTTCTACGCGAACTACTGTGATTTTACTCGCCGGAGTAATAACGTCCTCCAGGTTATTTTCGACACGATCGAATTCATTTAATTGAATTCCTTGTTGTTTTAAAAAGTTAGCGACCGTAGTCGAAGTGGACCATACTTGTCTTTTGTTTACGCCATCGACAAGCGCTAATTGAAACGCTTTTTGAATATCGATTTTGTTTTCTGCACCTAGTTCAGTATCTAGACCTTGTGCTAAAGAGTCGTGTTCAGATACTTCAATATTTGCTTCCTTCAAAATGTCTTTCACTAGTGTTTCAGTTGTCCATACTTTTGACTGATTTCCATCAACTGAAATTGTTACTTCTTTTGCCTGTTCCCATTGAATTGCTAATCCATTAACAATTTTGGTGTTCAGAGAGGGTGAGATTTTGTCATGCGCTGCTACATCTATATTTTGATCTTGTAATAATTGTTCTACAGTTTTGGCATGTGTGGATACTTCGATTGTTTCTCCATTTGCTTCAAGCTTAACGGCCTTTTTCGTACCTTGATAAAGCACGAAAGAGATTACAGATACAAACAGGACAAGTGAAATAATTCTTATCACTGTTTGCTTACTCCTCAATGATCCTAAGAACAAGTTTTTCATGGAATTATTTGACATGAAAAAACGCCTCCTTAATACAAGGTTGGATTATACGGACTAGTTTTGGCACTGTCAACCCGAAAGTATTTCTCTGAAAATTGACTTCTTGTTTTTTGCCAACCACAAACCCTGTATTGGAGGCATCTAAGCTAGTTAATTGTCAATCCCAAAAAAATTTTTCGCATTGGCTGTAGTTGCTTGTGCAATTTCCTCAATTGTCAACCCTTTCAAACGTGCGATTTCCTCAGCAACTAAAGGCACGAAAGCGGGTTCATTGCGCTTACCTCGATGTGGATGTGGAGCTAAATAAGGAGCGTCTGTTTCAATCATCAAGTGCTCAAGAGCTATTTCTGTAGCTACTTCCTTTGGTAGACGTGCATTTTTAAATGTCACTGGTCCCCCAAGACTAATCATAAAATTCATTGCTATACATTCACGCGCTGTTTCTACACTTCCACTAAAGCAGTGCATAACACCCCCTACGGATGCAGCATTTTCTTCACGTAAAATTTGTACAACATCACCTGTTGCATCCCTATTATGAATAACGATTGGTAAATTGATCTTTTGAGCTAATTGAATTTGCTTGCGAAAAAGTTCCTGTTGAACGTCTTTTGGAGACTTATCCCAATAGTAGTCCAATCCCGTTTCACCAATGCCAACTATTTTTGGATGTGAAGCTAATTGCTCAATCCACTCTAAATCTTGTTGAGTACAATCAATAGCGTCTACTGGATGCCAGCCAATGACACCGTAAACAAAATCATATTGCTCTATTAATTGCATTGTTCTCTCAATGGTTTTACGGTCGAAACCAATAACTACCATTCGTTCTACTTTAGCTTCAAGAGCTCTATCAATCACTTCTTGAAGATCTTCCTCATACTGATCAGCGTTTAAATGTACGTGTGTATCTATAAACATCTTCATTCTCCTAACATTGATTTTATTAAAATTTATTATTTCATATTTTTCGTGATCATTACAATTTCATTACAAACTATTCGACATTGTGACATTCCACTCAATCGACATTACCTCAAGTAGTTCTTTGAACCCATAAAACCGAGTTTTTCACGCATCAGAAATTATTTCAAAATAATTTAATCCCGATTTCTCTAACAGATTTGAAAAGCCTGCTGAATAATTCATATTCAGCAGGCCTTCCTTAAGTTCATTACTTTACTTTTGCACCATTTTCAAGTTTAGGATCAACTGATGCTAATTTTAAAATTCCATCTTTTTCACCAGCTAAAATCATTCCTTGTGATATTTCACCACGTAATTTTACTGGTTTTAAATTTGCTACGACAATCACTTTTTGACCTATTAAATCATCTGGTGTATAGAATTTCGCAATACCTGAAACTACTTGACGTTGCTCATATCCTAGATCAACTTGTAGCTTTAATAATTTATCTGCTTTCGGAACAGTTTCACATGCAGTCACAGTAGCTACACGCAAATCAACTTTCATAAAATCATCAATAGTAATTTCAGGAATTTCTGGATTTTCTTCAGTTTTTGCTACCTTTTTAATTTCTTCATCCTGTGGTGTTTTCACAGAGCCACGCATTTCCTCACGAATATAAGTAATCTCAACCTCATTTTCTAAACGTGGGAAAATTGGTATCCCTTTTTCTACCACTTTAATGTTTGCTGGAATAGTATTGCCGAATGTTGCAATTGTATCCCATGCTAAGAATTTGTCATCTAATCCTAACTGATCGATCATACGTTTAGGAGTTGTTGTCATAAATGGTTGCAACATGACAGCGATTTGGTGTAAGCTTTCTGCCAAATTTCGCATAACTGCACCTAATTTTGGCTTGTCTGACTCCTCCTTTGCTAACACCCATGGTTGTGTCTCATCTATATACTTATTTGTGCGTGAAACAAGCGTCCATAAGTCAGCAAGAACGACACTAAATTGCATTTTTTCCATACTTTCTTCATATTTAATACGTACCCACTCAGCTTGCTCTTTTAAAGCTGCATCAAATTCTGTCGGTTGAAGGTTTTCTGTCGGAATAATACCATCAAAATATTTATTAATCATTGAAATTGTACGATTTAATAAGTTCCCTAAATCATTAGCCAGATCAAAGTTTGTACGTTCAATAAATGATTCTGGTGAAAATACCCCATCAGAGCCAAATGGTAATTCTCGTAATAGGAAATAACGTGTGGCATCTAGACCATAACGCTCGATTAACATTTCAGGATAAATTACATTGCCCTTTGATTTAGACATTTTACCGTCTTTCATCATAATAAAACCATGAGCAAATACCTTTTTCGGTAATGGCAAATCTAATGCCATTAAGAAGATTGGCCAATAAATCGTGTGGAAACGAACAATATCCTTGCCAACTACATGTACATCTGCTGGCCAATATTTATTGAATAATGATTCATCTTCTGATAGATAACCTAAGGCTGTAATATAATTCGTTAATGCATCAACCCATACATAAATAACATGCTTTGGATCTCCTGGTACTTTAATTCCCCAGTCGAAGGATGTTCTTGATACCGATAAATCCTCTAGCCCTGGTTTAATGAAGTTGTTGATCATTTCATTTTTTCGTGATTCTGGCTCAATGAATTCAAGGTTCTCTTCATAATAAGCTAATAAACGATCTGCATATTTCTTCATATTAAAGAAGTACGATTCCTCTTTAACCTTATGCACCGGACGACCACAATCAGGACAGTTCCCGTCAACTAATTGAGTCTCAGTAAAGAATGATTCACACGGTGTACAGTACCAGCCCTCATATTCACCTTTATAGATATCACCATTATCTAAAAACTTTTGGAAAATCTTTTCGACAGCTTTCGTATGTCGATCCTGCGTTGTTTGAATAAAGTCATCATAAGAAATATCCATTAAACCCCAAAGTTTTTTCGCAGCATCGGCAATTTCATTTACATAATCTTGAGGATGTTTACCCGCTTCTGCTGCTTTTTCTTGAATTTTTTGGCCATGTTCGTCCATTCCTGTTAAAAAGCGTACATCATAACCTTTTAAACGTTTATAGCGTGCAATAGTATCAGATGCTACTGTTGTATATGCCGTACCAATATGAAATTTCCCACTTGGATAGTAAATGGGTGTTGTTATATAGAATGTTTTTTGTTGTTCACTCACAAGAACTGCCTCCATTGTTTTACAATATACTTTCTATTCTAACGAAGTACGAAATTCGTTTCAATGAAAGTTTATTAAACGCGAAAATTGTCGAATAATATATTTAATCCATTAAATGACTTAAATAAGAACCTTTTTTACTATTAACAAAAATATTTATTAAAAACCTTTTAAAAAAATTAAAATACCTGCATTCTTCTCAAAAAATTTTTTTAAAAACCATAATATTAGTGCATTAATTAATTGACGTTTATGGCATTACTTGGTATGATAACTATCAGACAAAGAAATAATGTCGAAATTTGACGAAATACCAATATAACTTTTATAAATTAGGAGGAAATCTATTATGAAATCAACAGGGATTGTTCGTAAAGTCGATGAGTTAGGTCGTGTAGTAATTCCTATCGAGTTACGCCGTACGCTAGGTATTGCTGAAAAGGACGCTTTAGAAATCTATGTGGATGATGATAAAATCATCTTAAAAAAATATATGCCTAATATGACATGTGCTGTTACTGGTGAAGTTTCAGATGATAACTTCCGTCTAGTTGGAGGCAAATTAATTTTAAGTCCAGAAGGCGCAGAAATGTTAGTTAAAGAAATTCAATCTAACTTAAAAAAATAATTAGTTTCTCACCTAAATCAAAACAGTGATTTAGGTGTTTCTGTTTATTAATATAACCAATTTCTTAACCCCTTATAATGTCCATGTCAGACCTTTCTATTTAAGGTTACTATTATTTACAATTATTATCAATTTAAAATTGTGTCTCAAAATTATTACTTTTCAACTTTTAAGTTTCGAGTCATTAACTAAATAAAAATAAAGAGCTACCCTAATAAGGTAACTCTTTACTATTATTCACTATGATATTCATTATAAACATCTCGCTTTGCCACTTGCCTTAACTTAGCTACTTCTTTAATGGCTTCTTTTGAAGATACATTCGATTGATTGATAATGAAATCAACATGTTCAACAATGGACATGTTTTGCCAATAGGCTTCTTCATGATCTTCCTCTTCTACACAGCTATTACCTTCAAGAACAATACAAAACTCTCCTCGTATTTCTTCAGTTTGTGACCATACTACAGCTTCAGACAAAGTACCTCGTAAAAACTCTTCAAACTTCTTTGTCAGCTCTCGAGCTAAAACAATACGACGTTCTCCGAGTATAGCTTCCATATCTTTTAATGTATCCTTTAAGCGATGTGGTGCCTCATATAGTAAAATCGTTTCTTGGCGTTTTTTTAATTGTTCTAATTGCTGGCGACGTTCCTTTTTTCCGCGATTCAAAAATCCATAAAAGAAAAATGGTTGTGGCGATAACCCAGATGCAATTAATGCTGAAATTGCTGCATTAGGCCCTGGCACTGGTACAACAGAAAAGTTTTGGGCAATTGCTTTTTCCACTATATCTGCACCTGGATCAGAAATACAAGGTAAACCTGCATCACTTACTAATGCTATTGTTTTTCCTTCTTGTAGTAATGTTAATAATTTTTCTCCACCTACGGCTATATTATGCTCATGGTAGCTGATTAGTGGTGTGTCAATCTCAAAGTAGTTACACAGCTTTTTGGTGTTTCTAGTATCTTCTGCAGCGATAATATCTGCTTCTTTTAAAATGCGAAGTGCACGCACACTCATATCCTCTAAATTACCAATAGGTGTTCCTACCAGATATAAACAACCTGTCTGATCGTGTATTGTACTTTTTTGTGATTTCACGATTCACCTCTCCTTATATAATTAATTTTCTGTGTTCTTGTTAATTGCTTAAAGGCATATTCAGCACGCATTGCTTCTTGCTTTGTCTCGAATATTTCTTTGTAAATACATTTCACTGGACCTCTAGCTCTTGTATATTTTGCTCCTTTACCAGCGTTATGTACAGCAACACGTTTTTCTATATTATTTGTATACCCTGCATAAAGAGTTTGATCAGCACACTCTAACACATAAAAGTAGTGATTATTGCTCTTTTCCATAAAGAATTTCTCTCACTTCTGTCGTGTATTCATTATTGGCATCATAAACATACAACGGCGGCAGAATTTTTAAATCAGGCTTTCCATCTTTTATTCCTTCTATTAATAATGTATTAGCCTCTTTCCCTTCCTTCGGATAAATGAGCTGCATCCGTTTAGGCTCTAAGCGATTTGCTCGCATAGCTGTCACAATATCTAATAATCGCCCAGGTCGGTGAACAAATGCGGCCTTGCCCCCTTGCTTTAATAATTTACTTGCGGATTGAATCGCTTCTTCCAATGTTAAGTACAATTCATGGCGTGCAATGGCATGATGCTCACTAAGATTTTTATCACTCGCTTCATGTGCTAAAAAATAGGGTGGATTACAGGTAACCACATCATACTTTTCAATGCCAAGTTGTTTTGGTATTTCTTTAACATCTCCAAGAATCATTTGAATTTGCTGTTCTAGCTGATTGTAACGGATACTTCTCTCTGCCATCTCAAATAAACGTGGCTGAATTTCTACTCCCGTTATCTGTCCCTTTGTACGTGCACTTAAAAAAAGTGGAATCACACCATTTCCCGAGCATAAATCAACGATTTTTCCCTTATGATAAGGAATACTGACAAATTTCGAAAGCAATACTGCATCTAATGAGAACGAAAAGACAGAGGGACTTTGAATAATACGTAAATTCTCAGCCAACAAATAATCTAACCGCTCGTCACCTTTTAGCCATTTTTCCATGCTTACTCCTCCTACGCTACAAAACAAAAGACTGACACCACCGTAGCGGGAATCAGCCTTTTATTACACATTTTGTTTATTTAAAAATGATAGACAGAACAGACAATCCTCACCCTTACGTGAACTTCCAAAATGAACATGGCAAACATGGAAGCCCTCTTGGTAGAGGCGAGCTAAGTTATCATATCCCTCACCAATATCTAGCGGACTCTCTTTCTTTACTTCAGCAGCTTGTACGGAGTTTGTATTAGAAAGTAGTTCTTCTAGACGTGTACGTAGGTGATGATTTTCTGTTTCAAGCGCCTTATGCTCTTCCATCATTAACGCTACAAATTGTTTCAATGCACCAAATTGCTCCTGCATTGCTTCGAGCTGTTGTTCGAACTCCATAACGGTATCTAAGAAATTACGGTCCTTCACCCAAGCCACCTCGTTAAATTCTCTATCTTAAATAAGATTTTTTTCGCATGCTAGCAGTTCTTCTAGTGTATACTCAACTGTGCGTTCCTGCTCATGTAAATATACTTGAATAAGTCTTTCCAGCACATTTAGCCCTACTACTTTCCCACGGCCATCTGGTGTCATTGTTATCTCACCAACATCTGGCATGCCCTCTTTTGCTTCTTCATATTCATCATTTTCATACTTTAAGCAACACATTAAACGTCCACAAAGGCCAGATATTTTTGAAGGATTTAATGATAGGTTTTGATCTTTAGCCATTTTAATCGAAACGGGCTCAAAATCACCCAAAAATGTGGAACAACAAAGCATTCTACCACATGGACCGATACCACCTAAAAGCTTGGCTTCATCACGCACACCAATTTGACGAAGTTCAATACGTGTTCTAAAAACCGAGGCTAAATCTTTTACTAGATCTCTAAAATCAACTCGTCCTTCAGCTGTAAAGTAAAAAATAATTTTATTACGATCAAATGTATATTCAACATCTACAAGTTTCATTTCTAAATTATGCTCTATAATTTTAGTACTAGCGAGCTCAAATGCACGCTTTGATTCCGCTGCATTTTCCTCTACTTGTATACGATCACGATCATCTGCTGGTCTAAGTACTTGTTTTAGTGGTAATACAACATCATTATCACCCACAACTTTTTGAGGGACAACTACTTTTCCATACTCTACACCGCGGGCTGTCTCTACAATAACATATTGACTATCCTCTAGTAGAAATGATGCCGGATCAAAATAATATATTTTACCCGCCTTTTTAAAGCGGACTCCTACTACATTATACAAATGTATATCCCTCCTGCAGATTTAGCATTAACTGCTCCATCAATAACGTCCTATTCATGTTACGCTGTAAAGAGGCGCGTGCTTGTAAAATAGATTCCATCTGATTTGATAATCTTTCATAAGTGGAATATAACGCAACTTCTTTAAATAGTGGTAACATGTCTGGATAAGTACAAGCTGCCTCGGGATTAGCTTTTATTGACACTATATCACGGTAAGCAAATAGTAGTAAATCCAATGCTTGCTCCATCTCGCTTTTTTCTTTAAAGTGAGGCAACCACTCTTCATGCACAATAAGCAATGCTTCGTGTACATTTTGCCGAATAGCCTCTACTAATTTTAACACTGTTTTTCGAGCGAGTGCAAACTGCTCATCATTTGCTAAAAAAATCGCTGTTTCGAGCTCATTTGTCATCATGCTTACTGTTGAGGCCATTGAATATGAAATATTATTTTCCTGTAAATGCTTCAACAAAACATGACGTGGCATTTTTTGAAATTTGATATGTTGACAACGAGAACGGATAGTTGGAAGAATTGACTGCATTTGCTCAGTTAGTAATATGGCAGTTACTTCTCCTTCTGGCTCCTCTAAAAATTTAAGTATCATATTTGCAGAGGCTGTATTAAGACGGTCTGCATGATGAAGCACATAAATCTTACGTCCTTCTTCTACACCCACCATTTTCATTTCTCCGATGAGTTCTCGCATCTGATCAATTTTTATGAATTGACCATCTGGATAAATTTGATGAATATTTGGGTGATTTCCCGAATCTACACGTTTGCAATTTCGACATGTTTCACATGGAACATTTCCACTTGGTTGCTCACATAACATTAATTTGACAAAAAAGTGCATAATATCTGCCTTGCCTGTCCCTTTTTCGCCATCAAAAATATATGCATGTGCTAATCTATTCTTGTCAAATATTGTTTGAAGCTGCTTCATTACGACTGGTTGCAGTGTGAGTAGCTCTTCAACATTCTTGGCCATACATTTAAATTCCTTCCTGTCTCTACAACAAAAGGTGATACTTTCTTGCACTCTTGTAAAGATTACAGTTGTTTACTTTATGGCGAGTAGCCACATCAACATTTGAAAAAAGCCCGCGCCTAAATGAGAACGAGACACGGGTTTTACATATATAAATTAATTAGTAAGCCTTTAATTTCACCGATTTTATCAAGAAGATCTATTGCTTCTTTTTCTTCGTCTAAGAGATCCTGTGCAAGCTCGACAAGACGTGCATCAATGGTTTCAATGATTTTCAAACGTCTTCCTTCACCAAAACGATTCCAGGTATGTGATTGTTTTAACTCCATACCATGTTCTACTGTCTCTTGTAGAAATCGTTTAACAAGCATTTTAAACCTAGCAAGTTCTCGTAAATTACGTGATCTAGCTACTCGGTCCCCTGCAGTAGATATATCTCCTAACAAACGCGTGAGTTGTTCTGTTTGCAGCTTATTACCTTGCTTGACGACCATATCTCCAAATCGGTTATTTTGATTATTATTTTGTAGTGGCTCTTTGCGATTTGTATTTAACCCGACACGTATATCTTGATTAATCTTCAAGCTGGTTTCGCCCCCACAATTTTCATCTATTTCTCCTACGCATAATCGATTTTAAATAAAATGTTTAATAGTAACAAATAATCAATGATTTAGCTTCGGAGGCTACTTTTTAAAAATGATGGAATTGTTCAATCGGTAAAACAAATACGGTAGCTCCTCCCACCTCTACCTCCACAGGGTAAGGTATATAGGAATCAGCATTGCCTCCTAACGGAGAAACGGGTGCAACCATTTGCTCTCTTGCCCGACAATTATCCCGAATAATATCTAAAAGTTTGGGTATGAGAGAGTCTTCAGTTCCTATAAGAAATGTCGTATTTCCTGAACGTAAAAATCCTCCTGTGCTCGCTAATTTAGTTGCGCGAAACTGATTTTTCGTTAAAGCATTTGATAAGCGGCTGCTATCCTGATCTTGCACTACAGCTACGACTAACTTCATTCGCACTCACCCCTTTTATAAAATTCACCTAGATAGATTTCAATTCTATACTTAATCTTAGTTCATCTGTTGAACTAGAGGAACATCATCATATTGATACAAAAACTCTATAAGAAAGTTTTAAAAGAGACATCTACAAGGTTCCCTAAACACATAATGTATCTTACACGAAGGTGTGTCTGACCTAATAGGTACTTCGACAATTGTTGCCCTTCTAGTGAAGATAAATTAATGGATAGTATCATTATATCACATTGTTGTAGACAACTTCATGCATTTACTGCATTGCTTCCAATAATAATAACCATACATCTTCAACAACATTTTCAATATCTTGATCTGCATTGACTACACGTATTCGCTCTGGGTACTGCTCTACTAATTGTAAATATCCTTCACGTACCTTCTGATGAAACGGCAAGCTTTCAACATCTAAGCGGTTTACTTCACGATTGCCAGTTGCATGAATACGCGCTAAGCCAACCTCTGGAGCAAGATCAAATAGTATGGTCACGTCAGGTAATTTCTTCCCAATAGCAAATTCATTAATAGAAAGTACCTCATTGACACCTATACCTCTTGCATATCCTTGATAAGCTAAAGAGGAATCGATAAAACGGTCACATATCACTAACTTCCCTGCATCTAAGGCAGGACGTACTTTCTCAAAATAATGCTGGCTTCTTGCTGCAGCATATAACAATGCTTCTGTTCGTTCATCCATAGCAGTATGTGCAGGATTCAAAATAATCGTTCTTATTTTTTCTGCAATCTCAATTCCACCTGGTTCTCTTGTTGCTAGAACTTCAATATTATTTTTTTTTAATCGCTCTGCTATCATTTGAATGACCGTTGTTTTTCCTGCTCCCTCTGGTCCTTCAAATGTAATAAATAAATTGCTATTCATGCTGTTATTGCCTCCAACTATTTAATAACCTGAATCATTTTATCTGCTAAACGATGATTCCCCTGGAATGTTGCACCTGCTGCTAGTAGCTCTTCCAATTGACTTAACTTAGCTACTGTTATTCTTTCACCTGGTACTAATAATGGTATACCAGGTGGATAAGGAATGATCATATTCGCTGAAATTCGCCCCATTGTACGCATATATGGTAACCATTCTTTCTTTAATGATGCAACCTCATTAAAGGTATATATAGGCTCAGTAATCGGTACAAAATGATAGGCTGTTTGAGAAGCCGTTATGCTATCTGTTTTAGCTGTATTTAATAGCGTTGTTACGGCCTCTTTTATACGAACCCTGATTTCAGCAAATGGGTAGGTATGTCCCTGCTTCAGCAAAGGTAACACAAATAAAACCTGATTGGCATCTGCAAGTTCCCCATATACATGCTTTGCCTCTAATGCCTCCTGTAATTGAAAGCCACTATAACCATTAACACGTAGCAATACTTTAAGTGGATCATCTACTTCAATTACTTCTAATGATCCAATTGCTCGTAATGCATCTACCCATTGATTCTTTTTTTCTATTATATATGCCCCATCACTCTCCATATATGTCTGTACATAATAGCGAGCATCATCTAATGATGCTAATAATAAGTAAGATGGACTACTAGATTGTAACATGCGTAAGTAATGATGTATTTTATCAGCCTCTATCAATGCCGACTTAACATGCATAAAAGAGGCCATCGTCATAGCAGGTAAAGTTTTATGAGCTGATTGAACAACAACGTCTGCACCAAGTGTCAATGCGGATGGCTGAAATAGCGTACATGCATTAAAATGAGCGCCATGTGCTTCATCCACCAATACAGGTATTCCCTTCTCATGACAATGAGCAATTTGTTGCTGTATGTCATTCGAAGTCATCCCATAATAAGTAGGATATGTTAACACTACTGCTTTCGCCTCTGAATAATTTTCTACGGCTTCTTTTAAATCTCTATAAGTTACATGTGTCGCCGACATTGTCCGTTCATCCCATAGCGGCGACACAAAAATTGGCTTAGCCCCAACAAGTTCAATAGCATGGAAAATTGATTTATGTGCATTACGCTGAACTATAATGGTATCGTCTTTGTTACAAGTAGCATAAATCATTGCTAAATTTCCAACAGTAGACCCTCCTACCAAAAAGAAACTCTTCGTTGCTCCATATGTATCTGCCAATAAATTCTCGGCTTCTAATATCATTTCCTCAGGGTAATGTAGATCATCTAATCCTGATAACTCAGTTACATCATAACGCATTACATCCTTAAATGCTTGTGGAAGGTGGGACAGTTCACCATGCTTATGACCTGGGACATGAAAAGAAATATTTTGTTGCTGTCGAAAACGTTCTAACCCTTCTATAATTGGTTTTTTCTTATGCAAAACAAACACCCATTTTCGTTAGATTCTCCTTTAATTATACGAAATTATAAGGAGAGAAAAAAGCTATCCCTCCGCATGGTAATCCACTTTTTATTTAGTAACAAACCTTTTCATCAAAGTTAATCACAGCTTGATGTCATTATCGTTGACGCCTCACTCAAAAAAAGAGTCATCTATACCTAAACCATCATTTTTGTAGCAATAAGAGTTGCTTATTAAAATAAAACCGATTATTGCTGTTATCTGTAATAATCGGCTCACCACTTATTTTCATATAACTAGTCTTGTAATGCTTGAATGGCCATTGCTTCCACTAATTGCTCAATCAACCCAGGTACAAAATTATCTAATACTGGATTCATCATTCCTGCTAAAAATCCACTTGCTTTCATTGTTAAATTACCAGTCAGTTGTGGTGATTCATTTTGATTTTGTATGATTTCAAAAGAACCATTACCATTTATAGGATCAGATAAACCCTCTAAATCAAACTGTATTTGATGAGCATCTGAATTGTTTACTTTAAGTTTTACTTTAACAGCTTTCTGAATTATACCAAAGTCTCCTTGGAAGACCCAGATCATATCGTCTTCATTTAGTAATTCGTGATGTAAGTAACCTGGTATTAAAACAGCCCATTGTTCCTTATTATGAATAAAACCCTCTAATTTATTTTTCTGTATATTGATTACCTTACTATATTGTCCTGTTGCCATTCCATTGCACCCCTTTGAATATTTTGATCACTCTATTAAACTTTAACATTTTCTAGATTTCAAAACATACAAAAAACCACTGATTTCTCAGTGGTTACTTTTCTGCCTAGCGACGTCCTACTCTCACAGGGGGAAGCCCCCAACTACCATCGGCGCTAAAGAGCTTAACTTCCGTGTTCGGTATGGGAACGGGTGTGACCTCTTTGCCATCATCACTAGACTTTGTATTT
>Ga0213823_1000516_pt1 | contig 31736 bp, 25 predicted proteins | sample MC6MC0907MG_FD_179887 | JGI IMG/M metagenome (GOLD analysis project Ga0213823, IMG submission 179887) | Enriched soil aggregate microbial communities from Iowa State University, Ames, United States - MC6-MC0907-MG | ecosystem: Environmental > Terrestrial > Soil > Unclassified | place: USA: Iowa...
TGCTGGCAGCACGTTGCTTGAACTCGCGGGTATAGGTCTTTCGTTCTTGCATGGAACCTCCTGATTGGGCGAATCATATCGCCCTTAAGAGGTGTCCGGGATCATTAAGCCAGTTCAAGCCCGCTCCCACAGGTATTCCACTGCCCTCAGGTGCAGTGCAATACCTGTGGGAGCGGGCTTGCCCCGCGAATGGGCCGGCCCTGCCACCCAATATCCAGCAACCATTGCGCACCTCGAACTGACACCAGCTGACCTAGTGTTTCCCTGAGTCTTCAAAGGGAGCAACACATGGACCGTGCCCAATCGCACCTACTGCGCCGTGGCCGCTTGTCTCAGCCTGGCAGGCTCTATTTGCTGACCACCGTCACTCACGAGCGCAAACGCATCTTCACCCACTTCCAGTTAGCCCGCTGCGTGATCCATCAACTGAGGCAAACCGAGCTCGATGGACTTTGCCGATCCCTGGCCTGGGTGGTCATGCCAGACCATGTTCATTGGCTGATCGAATTACGAAGTGGCACGCTGTGCTGCTTGATGCGCAGGTTCAAGTCGCGCAGCAGTCATGCGCTTTATCAACTCGGCATGCCGCGCCGGAAGGTATGGCAACCGGGCTATCAGGACCATGCCTTGCGCCGTGAGGAGAATGTTGTGCACGTGGCCAGGTACATCGTTGCCAATCCCATAAGAGCAGGGTTGGTTCGCCGTGCTAGCGATTATCCGCATTGGGATGCGGTATGGATTTGAGGGCCTCTTCGCGGGGCAAGCCCGCAGGTACTCCACTGCCCTCAGGTTCAGTGCAAAACCTGTGGGAGCGGGCTTGCCCCGCGAATGGGCCGGCAGCCGTAAGACATTTCTGAATTTGAAACCAAATACTTCAAGATTGGGATACTTGGGAATTATCCTACGCGCGCTGCTGAAGTGTCGCTGTTGTCGGGGAAATGCCTCAGGGATAACGTTTTCGGGTCGCTTCGGCGACCGGGCATGAGAACCCGATATTTAGCTAGCAGCACCATTATGGTGGCCGTATGTGGGCGGGCTTTTGCCTGGCCGAGTGTTTGCTAGCTTCTATCGGCTTTCTCACACCTGCATACGGCTGCCACCCTCAATCCATGAGAAAGATTCAGGTGGTAGTTCCCTTTGTCATGAAGCTGGAATTACATCATGAAAAAGATCGTCCCAGACCCACCCCACCGCAAACCCATCACCACCCCCTTCTTCACCTTCCAATCCGACATGTACCCACCCGACGCCCTGGCTCACGTCAGCGAGCTACTGCGCGGCGTCATCGAAACCATCGACGAACACTGCCGCGCCCGCGCCGGCGAGCATGGCCTGAGCATGCTGAGCAATGCCATGCATGCCACCGAGATCGCGCACTCCCTGGTGGAGCATGTGCATGATCGGCTTTATGGCCAAAAGGCAGAGGGATGACGATATGGCGGACGAAACCAAATCCACGGCCACGATCGGTGCAGAAACGTTCCTCGAAGTGGGTAACCCGCCGATTGACCTGTTAAGGGTCCAGCCGGGTATTCCCATCGATGATGCCTATGAACAGGTCTCGGTCCTGCTGGGCTACATCAAGCATCTGGTTCGAGAGGGAGATATCGAGGATGACCACAAGTTGCTGGGCGCTGCGGACTACCTGAGTGCTTTGGCCAAAGCTTTGATGAATGACATCGAGATGGCCAAGAACAGATTGCATTGACCTCTAGGGCCTCTTCGCGGGGCAAGCCCGCTCCCACAGGTACTCCACTGCCCTCAGGTTCAGTGCAATACCTGTGGGAGCGGGCTTGCCCCGCGAATGGGCTGCAAAGCAGCCCCCTGGGCCCTCGGATCAGTAATCGATCCGCACATCCCCTTTAGGCACACTGCAGCACGACAGAATGTAACCCTCAGCCTCGTCTTCCTCGGTAATCCCGCCGTTGTGTTCCATCTCCACCTCGCCACCCAGCTTGAGCACCTTGCAAGTGCCGCAGATGCCCATGCCGCAGGCTTTCGGAATCATCAGGCCAACCTTGGCCGCTGCCGCATGCACGGTCTCGCCCGGGGCGATGCGGATGCTCTTCTCGCTGCCGATGAACTCCACCAGGTTGAGGTCCGAGACGTCCACTTCCGGCGCGTCGGCGGCCTGCTCGGCGTGCTCCACTGCATCGGCCTTGGCCTCCGGCGGCGTCGCCCCAAACGACTCTTCGTGGTAGTTCTTCATGTCGAAGCCAACCGCTTCGAGCATGCGCTTGACGGCGGTCATGTACGGCGTCGGGCCGCAGCAGAACACGGTGCGCTCCATGTAGTCGGGCGCGATCAGCTCCATCAGCCGCTGGTTCAGGTAGCCGCGATAGCCCGCCCAGGGCTCGCCCAAACCGTGCTTCTCGCAAATGATGTGCAGGCTGAAGTTGGGGATGCGCGAGGCCATCTGCTCCAGCTCGCGGTGATAGATGATGTCTTTCGGCGAACGGGCGCTGTGCACGAAGACCATGTCGACGTTGGCGTTGGTGTCATAGAACCAGCGCGCCATCGACATCACCGGGGTGATACCGACACCACCCGACAGGTACAAGGTCTTGCCCGCCGGGAAATCGATGGCGTTGAACAGCCCCACCGGGCCGTGCACCGGCAGCTCGGCGCCTTCGTGCATGGTGTCGTGCAGGTGGTTGGATACCAACCCGCCCGGCACGCGCTTGACGGTGATCGAGAAGCTGTAAGGCACCGATGGCGAACTGGAGATGGTGTAGGAGCGCATCACCGGCTTGCCTTCGATCTCCAGCTCCAGGGTGACGAACTGCCCAGGCTTGAAGAAGAACATGATCGGCTGGTCGGCCATGAAGCAGAAGGTGCGCACGTCCCAGGTCTCCTGGATGACCTTGACGCAGCGCACGATGTGGCGGCCGTTGGCCCAGGTCTGGGTGGTGACCGGATTGAGGAAGGTATCGGACATGTTCATCTCCAGCGGCCGACTCTGGCCCTTTTCATGGCTGCGATAATGCGCAAGCTGAACGCGACGTACATTCCTGCCTGCGACATCGGCGTGCTTATCGCGACCAGCCCCGTGATACAAGGGCTGGCGCGTCGTAATTCAAATCGGCCATGTCGCCCATGGATACGGTTCGCGCCGCCTTCGGACGCACACTCCACGGCAAAAGAAACTGCCTTTTTCTGGCAGCCAGTCTTGCGGCACCACAACAACGATTAGCCACCTTTTGCCGGCCGCACACGGCCCCGAGGATTACACGATGGACGTCACCGCAACCCTGAGCCTGGGCGATCCACTTGAACCTGCACGCAAGGCAACCGCCGAGATGCTGCAGACCCGCGAGCGCACCTACTCGCTGCCCCAGCCGTTCTACACCGACGAGCGTCTGTTCCAGATCGACATGCAGGAGATCTTCCAGAAAGAATGGCTGATCGCCGGCATGACCTGCGAGATCCCGGCAAAGGGCAACTACATCACCCTGCAGATCGGCAAGAACCCGATCCTGGTGGTGCGTGGCGCCGAGGGCAAGGTGCACGCCTTCCATAACGTCTGCCGCCACCGCGGTTCGCGCCTGTGCGTCAGCGACAAAGGCAAAGTGGCCAAGCTGGTCTGCCACTACCACCAGTGGACCTATGAACTGGACGGTCGCCTGCTGTTTGCAGGCACCGAAATGGGCGCCGACTTCGACATGAAGGCGTACGGCCTGAAGCCTGTGAACGTGAAGGTTGCCGGTGGCTACATCTTTATCAGCCTGTCGGAAAACCCACCTGCCATCGACGAGTTCCTGGCCACGCTGGAACACTACATGGAACCTTACGACATGGAGAACACCAAGGTGGCGGTGCATACCACCTTGATGGAAAAGGCCAACTGGAAGCTGGTGCTGGAAAACAACCGCGAGTGCTACCACTGCAGCGGTTCGCACCCGGAGCTGCTGCAAACCCTGCTGGAGTGGGACGACACCAACGACCCGCGCGCCAGCCAGGAATTCAAGGACCACGTGGCCGCTTCGGCCGCCGCCTGGGAAGCCGAAAAGATCCCGTACCTGCACAAGAGCCACGGCCTGCGTAACCGTATCGTGCGCATGCCGCTGCTCAAAGGCACGGTATCGATGACCATGGACGGCAAGCAGGCCTGCCAGAAGCTGATGGGCCGCATCAAGAACCCGGACCTCGGCTCGATGCGCATCTTGCACCTGCCACACTCCTGGAACCACTGCATGGGCGACCACATGATCGTGTTCACGGTGTGGCCGATCAGCGCCCAGGAAACCATGGTCACCACCAAGTGGCTGGTGCACAAGGATGCCGTGGAAGGCGTGGACTACGACCCTGAGCGCATGCGCAAGGTGTGGGACGCCACCAACGACCAGGACCGCCGCCTGGCGGAGGAAAACCAGCGTGGCATCAACTCCACGGCGTACCAGCCTGGGCCTTACTCGAAGACTTACGAGTTTGGTGTGGTGAACTTCATTGACTGGTACAGCGACCGTGTGCTGGCCAATTTGGGCGCAGAGCCTGCTGCTTACCTGAAAGAGGTGAAAGCGCAGTAACCCGCCCCACCCCGCTGGCACGGCGCATCGCCGTGTCAGCGTCTGATATTCCCCACAGGTGTCGAAGGGGGTGCACTCGGAGTTTGATTGGCACCCCAGCTCCGCCAAGCCTCTGCAGCCGCACTATAAGCCGAGTTTATCCGCGCCCCCAATGCCCTTGCGCCTCCCCATAAGTATGAAGCCCCTTCAACCATCATCCTCGCGCCAGTGACTTCATAGAACGTTTCCCACGCCACCCTGCCCGCTGACACACCTGGCTGTCCCACTCCGCGCCATACGGCCTGCGCCGCCTCGACGTTGGAGAAAAGACCACCTGTTATGTTTCCTACCGCGCTACCCACCCCCAGCCGACGGCCGTGGCTGGTCAGCACATTACCTATCCACCCTTGCTCTACACCGCTCAACGCCGTCCCTGCCCCCCCCGCCAATCCTGTGTACAAGAAGACGGTGTTACCTACCCTTGATCTCAGGCTCGGCTCGTTGATAAGGGAGCCGGAATGTTGGGCTTCCAGGCGAATGACCACATTCCGGGCCGTCCGCGCGGTAGCCCCGATTGAAGTGACCGAGCTAGACAATAGGCTGAAGCCACTTATCAACTTGCTCAGCCAACTCGCTCCACTGGGATCTACCCGGTTGACAGGGTCGCCACCACAATAGGCGTAAGTATTCAGCCCGCCGATTGAAAATGGGCTGAAAGGATCAGGGGATTGAAAGCGCATCAACACCGGGTTATATACCCGCCGGCCGTTGCCCAAGTGGTAGCAGCCCGTCAGAGGGTCGACAGGCTGCCCGGTAAAGGCGAGCAACGCGACATCGTCCAGTATGCGGGCACCGTAGGGTAGATAGGCCCTTGAACCCCCGCCCGCACGGGTTCGCGTGGATGGTCGCAGCGCATGGTGCATGTAAGAGCCCCACTGTTTGTGATAGCTCACCCTAACAGCTGGAAGCAATGCTGCTAACTGACAAAAATGACAGGTCTGCAAGACTTACCCACAACTTGTAAGGAACTCAGTGCGGAGTGCACTTGCACTTCTGTGAGGAGTGTCCCGAAGGAATTGGTCAATATTTGATCAAAGCACTGAAGCCCTTGGATCTCGGGGGCTACAGGCTACTCCGTACACGTTGTCCACAGAGACACCAACAGAGATTGTGGGCAATCAGGACAACCGCTGCAATCAGGTTGTGGATAAAGGATTCAAGGCCTTGATATGCCTGGAACATAGGATTCAGACCCAATTTGATCGTTTTCTGATCAGTTCTTCAAAAGCCTTGTGTTGCACGGCTTACAGCTAGTGCCGAACAGATTATCCACAGACCAGCTAACAGCGATTGTGGGCAAAACCACCCAGAGACTCGCATATCTGTGCCTGAAGAGCCGGCTCAGACCTGATCAATTTATGATCAAAGCTCTGTAAGCCCCGTTATATATGGCCCCCAGCCATGCACCAACACTTTATCCACACCTTGACGAACAGATTCCGTGGGCAAAACAGAGTTGCACCTGATGGTTGAGCCATTTTCGCCAAATCCAGCGGTGTGGTGGGCAACAGGATGGACTTATGCACAGGCAGAATGTGCATGCAGCAGATCAGGGGATCATTGTGGGGGCGGGCTTGCCGCGCGGTGTATGGCACCGGCTGGGCCGGTGTTCGCGGGGCAAGCCCGCTCCCACAAAGTGAGGGCGGCCTTGCCGGCGAGCGCGGAGGGCTTTAGCGCAGCACGCCCTCTTCCACCAGCAGCTTGAGGATGGCCTCGGCGCCCTCCTGTGGCGAAACATCCTTCAGCACCTTGCCGCCACCGCCACTGGCCTTGGCGGTCGCAGCCTTCATCCGGTCGGCGCCGCTCTTGGCCTTGATCACCTTGAGCCGCTTGGGCCGAGGACGGGCCGGCTGCAGCTCTGCGTCACCCAGCAGTTCATCTTCGACAATGGCCACATGACGCGCCGCCAGTACACCCCGGCGCGCCGGCCCGAATGCGCTCTGGCGCGGTTTAGGCGCAGCGTTATCCACAGTCGCCAGCAACGGCAGGCGCACTTTCAGCCGGCGCCGCTGACCACGCGGCAAGGCCTGCAATACCTGGGCGGTGCCGTTCTCGATCGACTCCACCTCGGCCAACCCCACGATCAACGGCCAGCCCAGTTTTTCGGCCAGCAGGAACGGCAACATGCCCGACCCTTCACCCGTCTCGGCCTGGCTGCCGGTCAGCACCAACTGCGCCCCGGCGTCGCGCAGGTAATCCCCCAGCACGCCCAGCACATCGGCCCCGGCGGGCTGCTCCAGCACATCCAGGTGGTCCAGGCCCATGCCCAGGTAGGCGCGCAATGCTTCTTCTTGCGGGTCGCCGGCATGCACCACCTGCAAGTTATCCCCAGCCAGCTGCAAACCCAGCTCCACAGCGCGGGCATCCTGCTCGGCGCGGCGTGCGCGGCCGGAGCTGGGGTGGGCACCGATGGAAACCAGGCTGATGACTTTCGTACTCATGCTCGTGCCCTTATGCCGCGTCGCGCTGGCCGCCGCTGCGGAAGTTGTCCACAGCCTCGATCAGTGCCTGGAGAATTGCCGAACTGTCGCCAATCACCGACAGGTCGGCACGTTTGATCATGTCGCAGCCTGGGTCCATGTTGATCGCCACCACCTTGTCGCAGGCGCCGATGCCCTGCAGGTGCTGGATCGCGCCAGAGATACCCACAGCCACGTAAACCCGCGCAGTAACCCAGGTACCGGTTGCACCCACCTGGCGGTTGCGCGGCATGAAGCCGTCGTCCACTGCCACCCGCGAGGCGCCTTCAGTGGCGCCGAGGGCTGCGGTAGCCTTGTGGTACAGGTCCCAGTCCTTGACGCCGTTACCGCCCGAAACGATGAACTCGGACTCGGCCATGGCAATGGTGGCCGGGTCTACGGCCACCGAGCCGAGGTCCTCGATATGCGACAGGCTGCGTGCGAAGCCTGTGGACAACTCCACCGGCAGCGCTTCGTGGCGGGTCTCGCTGACAGGTTCGGCACATTCCGCCGCAGCCAGGATCAACCGTGGCAGGGCGCGTTGCAGGTCTTGCTGACCCGCGCCGGCACGGCCGATGCACTGGCCGTCCTTGACCTGCCAGACCCGCGTCGCCGGCCGCTCGCCCAAGGCGGCAGCGAAGCGCCGGCCCAGTTCGCCACCACCGGTGCGGCTATCGGGCAGCAGCCAGTGGCGCGGCGTGAACTGGTTATCCACAGCCCGCAACCCCTGCACCCGTTGCTCAGGTGCATAGCCTTCGAACGCCTCGCCTTCGATAACCAGCAGGCGATCGACCCCGGCTGTGGAAAAGTTGTTTTCCTTGTGTTCGCCAAACACCACCGCCAACACTGCGCCGTCCTTGCCGGCCAGGCTGTGCGCCAGGCCCAGCAGGTCGCGGTCGTGGCTGCTCAGGCGGCCACCGACCATGTCGGGCACTACGGCAATGTAGAACGCCGGCGCCGGCACCTGGTGCAGCGGCAACTGCACCACCGCTGCCGCTGCGCGCCGCCCGCCGACACCGGTGCCCTGCTGGGCACCGCTGCGGTCGATACGCTTGAGGCCACTGGGGCCGATGAACCCGGCGGCGATGGCATGCGGGTTCTTGCGGATGAGGCCGTTCGGCCCCATCCAACGGGTTTGTTGCGTCTGCAGGGCCGCATGCAGCGGGTGCAGACGGTTACGGGCGATCCACTCGGCGCGTGGGTCGCGGCGGATGATGTCGCTCATCAGTGCACCTCCGCAGGTTCACGTTTGACCGTTGGCGACTTTACGGCCGCCGGGGTTTCCTCTTCGATCAGCACATCGGCTACCAACTCGGCGAGGTCCTTGATCTGTGGGCGCGGTTCGACCACGCCTTCGAGCATCGCGGTGCACTGTGGGCAACCCACTGCAACCAGCTCGGCCTTGGTCTCGCGGATGTCGTCCATGCGCATGTCGGGGATACGTTGCTTGCCCGGGATATCGGTGATCGGCGCGCCGCCGCCACCGCCGCAGCAACGGGAACGGAAGCCCGAACGCTCCATCTCGCGCACTTCGATACCCAGTGCCTTGAGCACTTCGCGGGGCGCTTCGTATTCACCGTTGTAACGGCCCAGGTAGCACGGGTCGTGGTAGGTGACACTGCCGCCCTTGTGCTGGCCGAGGTTGAGCTTTTTGGCTGCGATCAGTTCGGCGATATAGGTGCTGTGGTGCTGCACCTGGTAATCCCCACCCAGTGCGCCGTATTCATTCTTCAACACATGGAAACTGTGCGGGTCGCAGGTGACGATGCGCTGGAACTTGTACTTGGCCAGGGTCTGGATATTGCGCTTGGCCAACTGCTGGAAGGTGGCTTCATCGCCCAGGCGGCGCGCCACGTCGCCACTGTCGCGCTCTTCCAGGCCGAGTACGGCGAAGTCCACACCGGAGGCCTTGAGCACTTTGACGAACGCGCGCAGGGTGCGCTGATTGCGCATGTCGAACGCGCCGTCACCTACCCAGAACAGTACGTCGGTGGTTTTCACTTCCGGCAGCAGTTTCAGGCTGAGGTCGGCTGCCCAGTTCATGCGGCCACCGGGTGCGAAACCACCCGGGTTGTCGGTGGCGATCAGGTTTTCCAGTACTTCGGCGCCTTTGTTCGGGGTCGCGCCCTTCTCCAGCGTGAGGTGGCGGCGCATGTCGACGATGGCATCGACGTGCTCGATCATCATCGGGCACTCTTCGACGCAGGCGCGGCAGGTGGTGCACGACCACAGCGTTTCGGCATCGACCAGGCCGTTGACGATCGGCTGGTGCGGGTTGCCGCCGTGCTCGCCAATGGGTTTGCCCGGGTAGGGGCTGCCAGCGAATTGTGCGTCGGTGCCACCGGCCAGGCCGATGACCATGTCCTGGATGAGTTTTTTCGGGTTCAGCGGCTGGCCTGCGGCGAACGCCGGGCACATGGCTTCACATTTGCCGCACTGCACGCAGGCATCGAAGCCCAGCAGCTGGTTCCAGGTGAAGTCCACCGGTTTTTCCACGCCAAGCGGCGCGTTGCGGTCTTCCAGGTCCAGCGGCTTGAGGCCGGTGGAGCGGCCGCCGCCGAAGCGTTCGGCACGGCGGTGCCAGGCCAGGTGCAGGGCACCGGCGAAGGCGTGTTTCATCGGGCCGCCCCAGGTCATGCCGAAGAACAGCTCCGACACGCCCCACAGCACGCCCAGGCCAAGTACCGCGACCATCACCCAGCCACCGCTGTTGGCAGGCAGGATGCCGGCAACCGGCAAGGTGGCAATGAAGAAGCTTGCCGCAAACACCAGCAGGCTTTTCGGCAGGCGCATCCACGGGCCTTTGGACAGGCGCGAAGGCGGGTTGAGCCGCCGTTTGAAGACGAAGATGGCACCGCTGAACATGATCACCGTGGCGACCAGCAGCGCGTAGCCGAGGATCTTGCTCTGCAGGCCGAAACCGTGCACCAGAATGGCCAGCGCGGCCGACAGTACGAAGCCGCCTGCGGTGGCCACGTGGGTCTTGGACATGTATTTGTCGCGCTCGACCACGTGGTGCAGATCCACCAGGTAGCGGCGCGGCATGGCCAGCAGGCCGCCGATCAGGTTGACCTTGGACGGCCGGCCACGCCGCCACATGCGCACCCGGCGCAGGGCGCCGAGCACCGCCAGGCCAAGGGCAGCGAACAGCAGAATAGGTAGAAGGGTGTTCAACATGGGAGGCTCCCACAACAACAGCTGAATTCTTGCGCCGCTATGCCCCTTGTGGGAGCGGGCTTGTCCCGCGAAGACGTCCGGCCTGACAACATCGTTGTTGGTGCTGACGCATTCGCGGGGCAAGCCCGCTTTCACAGGGGTCTACGGCGTTTAGGCGCGCTGGATCAGAAATCCTTGCACAGCCGCAAGGCGTCGTAGATCGCCGCATGCACGTTGCGCTGGGCCACGCAGTCGCCGATGCGATACAGCAGGTAGCCTTCGCCCGGCTGGCTGAGGATCGGCTGCGGCTTGATGGCGAACAGCGCCTCCACATCGATCTGGCCCTTGTTGCGCGAGCCTTCCTTCAGCGCGTAGTACAGTTCTTCATCAGGCCGCACGCCGTTCTCGACCACCACCTGGTCGACCACGCGTTCTTCCTTGGCGCCGGTGTATTCGTTCTCGAGCACCGCCACCAGCTTGTCGCCCTCGCGGTAGACCTTTTCCAGCATCATGTCGCCGGTCATGATCACTTCTTTCGGGTACATGCTGCGGTAGTAAGTCGGGAACGTGGTGCCACCCATCGCTACGCCCGGCTTGATGTCGTCGGTGACGATCTCGACCTGGCTGCCCTTGTCGGCGATGAAGTCTGCCGTCGACATGCCGGTGAATTCGCAGATGGTGTCGTACACCAGCACGTTCTTGCCCGGCGCAACCTTGCCGTCCAGCACGTCCCAGCTGCTGACCACCAGCCCTTCGGCGGCGCCCCAGTGCTCGTTCTGTTCGACGAACGGATGGCCGCCCACCGCCAGCACGATGACGTCCGGGCGCAGGTCCTGGATGGCGTCCACGCTGGCAGCGGTGCCCAGGCGCAGGTCGACTTTCAGCCGCGCGAGTTCCAGCTGGTACCAGCGGGTGATGCCGGCAATCTGATCACGCTGCGGAGCCTTGGCGGCGATAGTGATCTGCCCGCCAATCTGGTCCTTCTTCTCGAAAAGGGTCACGTCGTGGCCGCGTTCGGCCGCCACGCGGGCGGCTTCCATGCCGGCAGGGCCGGCACCGACCACCACCACCTTGCGTTTGACCCCGGTGGTTTTCTCGATGATGTGCGGTACGCCCATGTATTCACGGGAGGTCGCGGCGTTCTGGATGCACAGCACATCCAGGCCCTGGTACTGGCGGTCGATGCAGTAGTTGGCACCCACGCACTGTTTGATCTGGTCGATCTGGCCCATCTTGATCTTGGCGATCAGGTGCGGGTCAGCCATGTGCGCGCGGGTCATGCCGACCATGTCCACGTAGCCGCCTTCGAGGATGCGCGTGGCCTGGTTCGGGTCCTTGATATTCTGCGCGTGCAGCACCGGAACCTTGACCACTTCCTTGATGCCGGCCGCCAGGTGCAGGAACGGCTCCGGCGGGTAGCTCATGTTGGGGATGACGTTGGCCAGGGTGTTGTGGGTGTCGCACCCCGAGCCGACCACGCCAATGAAGTCGAGCATGCCGGTCGCATCGTAATACGCGGCGATCTGCTTCATGTCCTCGTGGCTCAGGCCATCGGGGTGGAACTCGTCACCACAGATACGCATGCCCACGCAGAAATCGTCGCCCACCTCGGCGCGCACGGCCTTGAGCACTTCCAGGCCGAACTTCATCCGGCCTTCGAAGGTGCCGCCCCATTCGTCGGTACGTTTGTTGACCCGCGGGCTCCAGAACTGGTCGATCATGTGCTGGTGCACTGCCGACAGTTCGACGCCGTCCAGGCCGCCTTCCTTGGCCCGACGCGCAGCCTGCGCGTAGTTGCCGATAACCCGCCAGATCTCTTCCACTTCGATGGTCTTGCAGGTGGCACGGTGCACCGGCTCACGGATGCCCGACGGCGACATCAGGGTCGGCCAGTTGAAGCCGTCCCAACGCGAGCGACGGCCCATGTGGGTAATCTGGATCATGATCTTGGCGCCATGCTTGTGCATGGCGTCGGCCAGGTTCTGGAAGTGCGGGATGATGCGGTCGGTCGAGAGGTTGACCGACGCCCACCACTCTTGCGGGCTGTCGATGGCCACTACGGACGAGCCGCCGCAGATCGCCAGGCCGATGCCGCCCTTGGCCTTCTCTTCGTAATACTTCACATAGCGGTCGGTAGTCATGCCGCCGTCAGTGGCGTAGACCTCGGCGTGCGCAGTGCTGAGCACGCGGTTGCGGATGGTCAGTTTGCCGATCTGGATCGGCTGGAACATTGCTTCGAATGCCATGACGCTATCTCCGGCTTACAACGGCTTTGTAACGAACAGGCCATCTTCGTGGCCTTCTTCCGACCCGCCATAGACCTGTTCGGCCACAGTGCGAATCTTGCTGCCGCGGGCAGCGAGAATCTGGTCCATTGCGCCGGCGAACCAGCCGGTGAACATGTAGTCGACCTTGCGGCCAACCTTGCCGTACACGTACACGAACGCCGAATGCTTGAGCTTGACGCTGCAGGTGCCCTTGTCCAGGTCGATGTCCTGGATCTCGAACAGGCCCCAGCCACGTTGGCTCAGGCGCTTCATGTAGTGTTCGAACACCGCCACGCCTTCCAGGCCATGGCATTCGGCTTCTTTTTCACACCAGTGCCAGGCGGACTTGTAGCCAGCCTTGTAGAGGATCTCGGCGTAGGCGTCGGCGCCCAGCACTTCCTCGATGCCGATGTGGTTGTTGACGAAGAAATGGCGCGGTACATACAGCATCGGCAGGGCGTCGCTGGTCCAGACACCGGTCTCGCTGTCGACTTCGATTGGCAATTGCGGGGCGATCTTGGCCATGGAAACTCAACTCCATAAAAATTTTCATGTGGGTGCCCCGGCGTTGCTGGCAGGGGCTATCAGGCTTGGAGAGCGGCTTACTCGCCCCAGACGTCCTTGAGGACGTTTACCCAGTTCTCGCCCATGATCTTGCGAACCACGCGCTCGGAATGGCCGCGCTTGAGCAGGGTCTCGGTGAGGTTGGGGAATTCGCCGACGGTGCGGATGCCCAGCGGGTTGATGATCTTGCCGAAGTTGGTCAGGCGACGGGCGTAGCCCTTGTCGTGGGTCAGGTACTCGAAGAAGTCCTGGCCGTGGCCCTGGGTGAAGTCGGTGCCGATGCCGATGGCGTCTTCACCCACGATGTTCATGGTGTACTCGATGGCTTCGGCGTAGTCGTCGATGGTCGAGTCGATGCCCTTGGCCAGGAACGGCGCGAACATGGTCACGCCGACAAAGCCGCCGTGGTCGGCGATGAACTTCAGTTCTGCGTCCGACTTGTTGCGTGGGTGCTCTTTCAGGCCCGATGGCAGGCAGTGCGAGTAGCACACCGGCTTTTTCGATTCGAGGATGACTTCTTCGGACGTCTTGGAGCCGACGTGGGACAGGTCGCACATGATGCCCACACGGTTCATCTCGGCGACGATCTCGCGGCCGAAGCCGGACAACCCGCCGTCACGCTCGTAGCAGCCGGTGCCGACCAGGTTCTGGGTGTTGTAGCACATCTGCACGATGCCCACGCCCAGCTGCTTGAATACATCGACGTAGGCAATCTGGTCTTCGAACGCATGGGCATTCTGGAAGCCGAAGAGGATGCCGGTCTTGCCCAGCTCCTTGGCCTTGCGGATGTCGGCGGTGGTACGCACCGGCATGACCAGGTCGCTGTTGTCGCGAATAAGCTTCTGGCTGGAGGCGATGTTGTCGACGGTAGCCTTGAACCCTTCCCAGACCGACACCGTGCAGTTGGCCGCCGTGAGCCCGCCTTTGCGCATGTCTTCGAACAGCTCGCGGTTCCATTTGGCAATGATCAAACCGTCGATGACGATGCTGTCGGCGTGTAATTCGGCTGGGCTCATCAGGCTGTCCCCTTTTATTGAGTTGGGTCGCACCGAACGTTGTGCCGGCGCTTTGGGGCCAGCATATGCCTGTGCCCCGAGGCGCCCCGATGCAAAAACGACAGGGGGTTTGCCGAAAGCGTCAATGCGCGACAACACGCCCTCTGGCACGCCGTCTGGCGATGAGAGACAGTCTCGATAACGACCTTTCTGGATGCTTTATGAACATTTGGACAGGTGGCTACCCAGGCGCCTTCGTCTGAGCGAGAATCCCTGCGATTCGTCAGCCTGTTGAGGAGAAAAGGGATGAAATCATTGGCATGGCTGGCGCTGCTGGCCGTCGTATCGGGCGCCCAGGCCGGCGAGGAAGAAAGCACCCCGTGCGACAACGTCGAGACCGACCAGCAGACCTACGCCTGCGCGGCGTTCAACAAGCAGACGGCCGAGCGGGAGTTGAAGTCGGCTTACGATGACTTGATCCAGCGCATCCGCGATCAATATGCCGACGAAGGCGACCAGGCCACTGCCCTGATCGGGCGCATGGACGCGGCAGAGAAGCTGTGGATGCAACTGCGCGATGCTGATTGCAAGGTCGAGACCTATGCCGAGAAGCAGGGGAGCAAGGCATTCCAGGCGGCCTGGGATACCTGCGTGGCCCAGCGCAGTGATGACCGGTCGGAGTATTTGCAGTCCATCGGCCAGCAGTGAAATCCCTGTTTCCTGCGCAGGCCCTATCGCCGGCAAGCCAGCTCCTACAGGTACCCCACGGCATTCAACGCCTGTGCAATACCTGTGGGAGCTGGCTTGCCGGCGATAGGGCCAGTGCAGGAGGAAATCAAACTGCCCTGGCCAACCTGTCCTCCCGCGGGCAACACTGGTACCGCGCCCGATAACACCGGGTGAAATACGAAGCCGACTCGAACCCACACGCGACCGCCACTTCCAGCACGCTCATATCGGTCTGGCGCAGCAACTGCCGCGCCTTGTCCAGCCGCAACCGCAGGTAGAAGCCACTGGGCGTATCGTCCAGATGCAACCGGAACAACCGCTCCAGCTGCCTACGCGTCACCTGCACCGCATCGGCCAGCACCTGGGTATTGAGCGGCTGCTCGGTATTGCGCTCCATCTCCCCAATCACCTTCACCAGCTTCTTGTTGCTGATGCCGTAACGGCTGGCGATCTGCATGCGCTGGTGGTCCTGTCGCGGGCGGATACGCCCGAGCACGAACTGCTCCGACACCTGCACCGCCAGCTCACTGCCATGCGCTTGCGCAATCAGGTCGAGCATCAGGTCGATCGACGCCGTGCCACCGGCGCAGGTGATGCGCCGTCGGTCGATCTCGAACAGCTCCTGGGTCGCCTGCAGGCGCGGATAGCGCTCCTTGAATGCGTCCAGCGCTTCCCAGTGCAAGGTCGCGCGATGGCCGTCGAGCAGGCCCGCCTCGGCGAGCACCACAGGGCCCGTGTCGATGCCGCCAAGGATCACCCCTTCGTGATCGAGGCGGCGCAGCGCCTGCTGCAGCGCCGGGCCGTAACACGCCAGCGGCTCGAAGCCGGCGACGATCAACAGAATCCCTCCCGGCTCACCCTCCCCCAGCGCGCCATCGGCATTCACCGACATGCCATTGCTGGCCTCCACCGCACCGCCATCCAGGCTCAGCACCCGCCAACGGTACGAAGGCCCCTTGAACCGGTTGGCCACGCGCAACGGCTCCAGGGCGCTGATGAAGCCCATGGCCGAGAACCCCGGCAGCAGCAGGAAATGAATCAGTTGCGGCATTGCTTGCTCCACGTCACAGGTGGTCGCTTCCGTGCAAGTGTTGGTCGCCAGGGTGCGATTTCCCACCCTGCCGCCAGCGTAGCGTATTCACACGGTCCGCAGAGGCCGCCCTCAATAACAATATGCACTGCCGATGGAGAGCCACCATGCACAGCTTGATCCGCCGCAGCCTGTTGTCCCTTGCCCTGAGCAGCATCGTTGCAACCCCGCTTTTCGCCGCCGAGCCTGCGGCCTGCAAGAATGTGCGCCTTGGCGTGGTCAACTGGACCGACGTCATCGCCACCAGCGCCATGGCCCAGGTGCTGCTCGACGGCCTGGGTTACCAGACCAAACAGACAAGTGCCTCGCAGCAGATCATCTTTGCCGGCATCCGCGACAAGCGCCTGGATATGTTCCTGGGTTACTGGAACCCGATCATGACCCAGACCATCACCCCGTTCGTCGACGCCCAGCAGGTCAAGGTGCTCGACAAGCCGAGCCTGGAAGACGCCCGGGCGACCTTGGCCGTGCCCAAATACCTGGCAGACAAGGGTTTGAAGACCTTCGCCGATATCCACAAGTTCGAGAAGGAGCTGGGCGGGAAAATCTACGGCATCGAGCCGGGCTCCGGCGCCAATACCCAGATCAAGGCGATGATTGCCAAGAACCAGTTCGGCCTGGGCAAGTTCCAGCTGGTCGAGTCCAGCGAGGCCGGCATGCTCGCCGCCGTCGACCGCGCCGTGCGGCGCAAGGAGGCGGTGGTGTTCTTCGGTTGGGCGCCGCACCCGATGAACGTCAACATCGACATGGCCTACCTGGGCGACAGCCAGGATGCGCTTGGCCCGGACGAAGGCCGCGCCACGGTGTGGACGGTAACCGCGCCGGACTACGCCGACCGCTGCCCCAACGCGCACCGCCTGCTGGCCAACCTGAAATTCAGCGCCGAGGACGAGAGCCGCATGATGCAGCCGCTGCTCGACCACAAGGACGCACTGGCCTCGGCCCGCCAGTGGCTCAAGGACCACCCCGACGACAAGGCCCGCTGGCTCGAAGGGGTGACCACCTTCGACGGCAAGCCTGCGGCCGAGAACCTCAAGCTCACCGCCAACTGATCCGGCCTCTTCGCGGGGCAAGCCCGCTCCCACAGGTACAGCGTAAAACTCAGGATCTCGCTGATCCTGTGGGAGCGGGCTCGCCCCGCGAAAGGGCCAGCACAGACATCACAAGGAACCGCCATGAACCACGACGTCATCATCACCTGCGCCCTCACCGGCGCCGGCGACACGGTCGCCAAGAGCCACCTGGTCCCGGTCACCCCGAAACAGATCGCCGAATCCGCCGTGGAGGCCGCCAAAGCCGGCGCCACCGTGGTCCACTGCCACGTCCGCGACCCGCAAACCGGTCGTTTCAGCCGCGACGTCAACCTCTACCGCGAAGTCATGGAACGCATCCGCGAAGCCGACGTGGACATCATCGTCAACCTGACCGCCGGCATGGGCGGCGACCTGGAAATCGGCCCGGGCGAATCGCCCATGGAGTTCGGCCCAGGCACCGACCTGATCGGCCCGCTGGAACGCCTGGCCCATATCGAAGCGCTGCTGCCGGAAATCTGCACCCTCGATTGCGGCACCCTCAACTTCGGCGACGGCAACGCCATCTACGTCTCCACCCCCGCGCAGCTTCGCGCCGGCGCCAAGCGCATTACCGAGCTGGGCGTGAAAGCCGAGCTGGAAATCTTCGACACCGGCCACCTGTGGTTCGCCAAGCAGATGATCAAAGAAGGCCTGCTCGACGACCCGCTGTTCCAGCTGTGCCTGGGCATCCCGTGGGGCGCGCCGGCTGACACCACCACCATGAAGGCGATGGTCGACAACTTGCCGGCCAACGTCACCTGGGCGGGCTTTGGCATCGGCCGCATGCAGATGCCCATGGCAGCACAAGCCATGCTGCTCGGCGGCAACGTGCGGGTCGGCCTGGAAGACAACCTGTACCTGGACCGTGGCGTGCTGGCCAGCAACGGCCAGTTGGTGGAACGCGCAGCCGAGATCATCACCCGCCTGGGTGGCCGCGTGCTCACGCCGGCAGAAGGCCGGGAAAAAATGAACCTCAAGCGCCGCTGATCCCTTCAGGAGACCGATATGCCCTTCATTACCGAGATCAAGACTTTCGCCGCCCTGGGTAGCGGCGTGATCGGCAGCGGCTGGGTCGCCCGCGCCCTCGCCCACGGCCTGGATGTGGTGGCCTGGGACCCGGCGCCCGGTGCCGAGCAAGCCTTGCGCAAACGCATCGCCAACGCCTGGCCGGCGCTTGAGAAACAAGGCCTGGCTCCAGGGGCGTCACAGGACCGGCTGAAATTCGTTGCCACCATCGAGGAATGCGTGCGCGAGGCCGATTTCATTCAGGAAAGCGCACCAGAGCGTCTGGACCTCAAGCTCGACCTGCACGCCAGGATCAGCGCCGCCGCCAAGCCCGACGCGATCATCGGCTCCAGCACTTCGGGCCTGTTGCCCAGTGAATTCTACGAGTCGTCCACCCACCCGCAGCGCTGCGTAGTCGGCCACCCGTTCAACCCGGTATACCTGCTGCCACTGGTCGAGATCGTCGGCGGCAACCGCACCACCCCTGAAGCCATCGAAGCTGCCAAAACCATCTACACCGCGCTCGGCATGCGCCCGCTGCACGTGCGCAAGGAAGTCCCCGGTTTCATCGCCGACCGCCTGCTCGAAGCGCTGTGGCGCGAGGCGCTGCACCTGGTCAACGACGGCGTGGCCACCACCGGCGAGATCGACGATGCCATCCGCTTTGGCGCCGGCCTGCGCTGGTCGTTCATGGGCACCTTCCTCACCTACACCCTGGCCGGTGGCGATGCCGGCATGCGCCATTTCATGTCGCAGTTCGGCCCGGCCCTCAAGCTGCCCTGGACCTACCTGCCAGCGCCGGAGCTGACTGACAAACTGATCGACGATGTGGTCGACGGCACCTCGGCACAACTGGGCGAGCGCAGCATCGCCGCGCTGGAGCGCTACCGTGATGACACCCTGCTGGCGGTGCTGGAGGCAGTGAAGACCAGCAAGGCAACACATGGCATGGCCTTTGGCGATTGAGGAGCAAGCAATGCCAGCACTGATCACCTACCGCACCCCGATCCAAAAGGACTGGGTGGACTACAACGGGCATCTGCGCGATGCCTATTACCTGCTGATATTCAGCTATGCCACCGATGCGCTGATGGAACGCATCGGCCTGGATGCCGACAGCCGTGGGCACAGCGGAAATTCGCTGTTCACCCTGGAAGCGCACATCAACTACCTGCATGAAGTAAAACTAAGTACAGAAGTGTGGGTGCAAACGCAGATCATCGGGTTTGATCACAAGCGCCTGCAGATTTATCACAGTCTGCATCGAAAAGAATCCGACGAAGCATTGGCAGCAAGTGAACAAATGTTGCTTCACGTAGACTTGGCCGGACCAAAGTCGACCCCATTTGGCGACCGAACCCTACAAGCGCTGGAACAAATAATTGAGGAGCAAAGAAACTTGCCAAAGCCCAAACACCCGAGTAGAACCATTCAGCTATCCAAGCAGCACGATGATTAATAGGGTTTGAAGCGCCGGCACTGGCCAGCCCAACACAAAAGGCTGACCGTGCCGGTTACACTGACCACTAGCGGTAAAGGAGCTGGTACCGAGCTTGCAACACATTCCCAATGGCGCCAGCCCCAATTTTTCTATGCGTTACATTGGGTGGCAGATTACTAGGGTTGTCCAAATTGGAAGCGGAATAGTCGCCGGTTTCGCTGCCAACGATGTAGCAAGATTCGCTGGTGGCTTGACCATTACCGATGCAGAAACTCGATTTCACCGCAGCGCCTTGCACCCTGGCAGACCTCGCGTTCATGCAGGCGCCCTTTATATCAAGGTGTTGAAGGGTCATAGTACAGCTGCGACCCGAAAAATTATCCTGTTCGAACAGAGTAACGGTAATCGGTGTGTAGTATGGCGGATAGAAATTCGCCACCGTTTCCCGATACTCGTTGAAACGGCGAGCATTGTCATGGTTTCGCACGGTACCAATCGCTACACCTTGATGCTGTATGCGCGGGTTGGAAAAATAAGGGATCGCACCGTGGGGTGTCCGCATAATGGTGTGGAATGCTGGAGAAGCGTGCTCATAACCATGGTTGTAGCTATTGGGCGGGTCTGTTGCTTCACGCCCATGCCCCCCGCCCAGGTTATGTCCTAGCTCATGCGCCAACGTGCCGTCTATGCAGCTGAAGACCGAGTAACCCCCTCCCCTGCTGTCAGCGGGCTGATAAGCTACACCGCATACATCGCTGAATGTCGAAAGCATCGAAACCAGATCAGCCCTTAGTGCGTCCCGGTGCACATAGACAGCTCTGCCCAAGTCGGAATTGGCATTCTGCAATTCAGCAAGCTGCTCGCCGTAACTACCGGTTTCGTTATAGTTTGCGTCATAATATCCGGCCAACTCATAGGTAATTTCAACTTGACTATTTCTTAGATATTGATTGGCATCCTGCAGCACTTGCGCTACCCGCAACCGATAGTCCGGATACTTGGTACGCGATTGATTAGTCGAGACAATAAGCAGCCTAATGATGCTGTGTGTAGAGGCAGGCGCGCTCGAAGCTGGGCTGGCTTTGGTTGATCCCTCGTTAGCCCTGATGGGCTCACCCTCTGGCGGTAACTTTGACTCGTCAACTTTGACCAGTGCATATTGCCCCTCGCCGACAGGATCAATTCGATAGCGCTGCCCTTCGACTACAAGATTGCCCACTATACGATTGCCTTGTTTGGCGATAGATAAGTAATAAAACGGGTCGTTGTCCATCTCTGCAGAGTTCGATGGCGCATGCGTCTGTTTCCAGGTGGATTGCGTGTAACCGACCCAGCCTTCAATACCCGCCGTAAGGGTATTGAAGTCACGAAGGTTGAACGCTGCCGTCTTACCGCTCGGCAGCGTTACTGCCAACGCTTTGGTTTCATTGCTGACTAACGCTGAGTTCACCTTGATCCACGTGATTTCCTGGGTCGATGGATCAGACAGTACAGTGGCCAAATAACCTGTGGCCGTTTTCTGAAGCACGTTGCGATCAGGGGTGGGCTCAAGCGTGAACAGTTGCGTTACCGTGCTTGAAGTGCTGTTGTCCGACGAGGTCGATGACGAGCACGCCGAAGTTATGGTCAAAATTGCCCCTAGCACAAAGACCTTCCAGAGATTCTTAATCACGCTTTCCGCTCCGTTGGAATTCCATCCCCTACAGAAGAGCAAAAAATCCTGCAGCCCGTCATCTGGCAGAAATGCTAGGTGTATGGTTGTACAGGTGGGACAAGGAGAATAAAAAAACCCCGCGAAGCCGTGAGCTAGCGGGGCCAAGAGCGAGCAACATCCACTGTGCTTGAGCGAGGGTGACCAAACCCTCTGGTACCGTGAATGGCTTCAGTGTGCGGGCTTGCCGGGTTGGCGATTTAGCCGTAAACGACCTGTTCTTAGCCAAAGCAGCCATGGCGACATCTTGTTGTTGCGGGCATGTCGCGGTCGTCACAGAATCGGTCGTAAATCACAGCAGCACTCTCTTAGCGATAAAAGGGACAACAGCCATGATGCATGCGGATTTGATTGATCAGGACGACCTCGCCGGCCAGCTGCGCGCGCGCGGTTTCGAGATTCCGGCGGGCGCCAGTGCCGAGCAGGCTTGCGAAGCGGTGGTGCGTGGGCTGACAGAGCCTAATGCGCGGGCGCTGAAGGGTATGGTCGAGCAGATGTATACCGGGAGTGCGACGATTCTGCCGGCGGTGCGCCAGGCCATCGACAAGAATCTGTTGCCGGCGTTGGCGAGTTTCAACAAGCGGGCCTGATTCATTTTTCCTGCACTGGCCCTATCGCCGGCAAGCCAGCTCCCACAGTGATTACACAAAGCCCGAGGCCTGTGCAGTACCTGTAGGAGCTGGCTTGCCGGCGATAGGGCCAGGCCTGCCTTACAGGAATTACTCAAGGCCCGAGGCCTGTGCAATACCTGTGGGAGCTGGCTTGCCGGCGATAGGGCCAGGCCTGCCTTAAACCGGCTCGGCCAGCTTCTCCAGTTCTGCAGTCCGGTCAAACAGCCGTGCCAGCCCTTCCTGGTGGGTCACCCCCACCACCGTACACCGCGGCAACTCCCGTCTGAGCATTTCCAGCAAGCCCCGGGCACTGCCCAGGTCGAGCTGGCTGGTCGCCTCATCCAGGTACAAGGTATCCGGCCGGTACAGCAACGCCCGCGCCAGGCTCAACCGCTGCTGCTCCCCGCCGGAAAGCACGCGTTCCCACTCAGCCTGCTTGTCCAGTTGCCCAATCAGGGCTCCCAGCCCCACCTGGCCCAGCACACCGATCAACTGCACATCGTCTATCGACCGCACCTGTGGATAAGCCAGTAAGGCGCGCAGGCTCATGTGCGGCATGTAGGGTTTCTGCGGAAGCAGCAAGCTGCGACCCGGTGGCAGTTGCCAGTCGCCCAGGCAATACGGCCAAAGCCCCTGCAAGGTGCGCAGCAAGGTCGACTTGCCAACCCCGCTGCGTCCACCCAGCCGCAACCACTGGCCCTGCCCTGCTTGCAGGTCCAGGTCGCGCAGCATCGCACTGCCATCCGGCCGGAAAAGCGTCAGCCCTCGGGTACACAGGCAGTCGCCCGGTATGGCGCTAACGGCCTGCCTGCGGCTGGCCGCAATCGCCTGCTCGAACTGCTCCAGCCGCTGTAACGCCGCGCTCCAGCGCACCAGCTTGTTGTACAACTTGATGAACCAGCTGAGCGAGCCATGCACGGCATTGAAGGCACTGCGGATCTGCATCAGCCCACCCAGGGTGATGGTCTTGGCCATGAATGCCGGCAGCGCGGCGAACACCGGGATAATCAGGCTCAAACGCTCGTAGGAGACGGTGAACAGGCTGAGGTTGCGCTCGCGCCCCATCAACTGCCGCCAATTGTCGGCGATGGCGCGAAAGCGTTCGGCCAGCTGCTCGCGCTCGACGGCCTCACCACGGTACAGCGCAATCTGCTCGGCATGGTCGCGCTTGCGCAGCAGGCTGGCGCGAAAATCCGCCTCGCGGTGTTCACGCTCGTAGTTGAGCGCATGCAGCGGCTTGCCGATCAGGTGGGTGAGCAGGCTACCGATCAAGGTGTAGGCCAGCACGAGCCACAGCAGATAGCCGTGCACCGTGAAACGCTCACCGAACAGGCTGAAGGTCTGCACCCCCGACAGGTTCCACAGGATCACCACGAACGCGCCGACCTGCGCGAGGTTGATCACCAGCGAAGCGACCAGCTCGATGCTCAAGCCAACCATCAGGTCGACGTCCTGGGCGATACGCTGGTCGGGGTTGTCCGGCTCGCCGGTCAGCCCAAGGCGGTAGAAGGCCTGGTCGGCCAGCCAGGCGTCGGTCAGGCGCCCGGTCATCGCCTGGCGCCAGCGCAGCTCAAGCCCTTTGCGGATGTAGTCCATGGCGACGATGATCAGCACATAGCTGCCCAGGTACAGCGCGTACTCGCCCACCAGGCCGTACAGCCCCGTCGTGTCGAACGCGGCCAAGGTGTCGTAGAAGGTCTTGCTCCAGCTGTTGATCAGCACATTGATCTGCACCACCAGCAAACCCAGGCCGATCACCGCCGCCAGCATCAGCCATGCCACCCATTGCCGGCGGTCGTGCCAGAACGGGCGGCTCAGGCGGTAGAACGTGCGCAAGGTATTCACAATGCCTGCTCCAGCGCGGCGGGCGATGGCAGCAGGCGCAGCTGCACCTGATTGGCGGCGGGGAACAGCTGCCGCGCCATGTGCTGCATGGCCGGCAGGGTCAACGCTTCGGGCAACCTGGCCTGTTCGCTGAGGTAGCGGGGGTCTTGCCAGTGGCGCTCGCTGAGGATCAGGCGCTTGAACTGGGTTTGCGGGTCTTCGCGGCGCTTGGCTTCCTGGCGTTGCAGTTCGTGGCGTGTGGTCTTCAGCCACTGCTCATCCACGCTCAAACCGGCCAGGGTCTTCTGCGCCAGCGCCCAGAGTTCGTCCACCCGCGCCGGGTCGCAAGTAAAGCTCAGCGTACTTTCGATACCCTGCGAATCGGGGTCGAGCTGTGCATCGAAGCTCAGGCGATACACCCCCGAGGCTTCACCGCGCAGCTGTTGCTTGAGCCGTTGGTTGGCGAGGTCGCGCAGCAGCGCTACGCGCATGGCCGCTTGTGGTTCCCAGGCTTGAGGCAGGTAGCTGCTGGCCTGCAGAACGGCCCGCGGCTCCAGCGCGATGGCCAAGTCTGTGCGGCGCTGGCCAGGCTGCTGTACGGCCGATTGCGCGTTTGCCGCAGCGCCGCGCGGCAGGTTGGCCAGGTAGCCGCGTACCAGCGGTTCGAGCTGCTCTGCGGGCACGTCGGCCATCAGGTAATAGGTCACGGGGGCGCTGGCAAGGCGCTGCCAGTCGGCCTGCAACTGCTCGCGGTCCAGCTGTTGCAGCGCTAGCGGGTCGGGGCTTTGCCAATGATCGGCGCCGTACTTGAGTACGCGCTGCGCGCTTTCCTGGCGTGAACGTACATCTAAGGGGCTGCTGCGCACCCGCTGCAGCAGGTCGTTGCGCGCTTCGTCGAACAACGTCGGGTCGATGCCCGCCAGCTGGCTCAGGCGATAGCTCTGCAACAAAGCCGGCAGTTGCTCGGGAGCACCGCTGAGGTTCAGCTGCAGGCGCTGCGGCTGATGCTCCAGGCCGAGCGTGGCCCGCTGTGCCTGGCGCCACGCTTGAGCGCCATCCGGCCCGCTGCGCACCGCCAGTTGCGCAGCCATCTGCAGGCGCCAGGCTGGCGCATCGGCAAGGCGGTAGCCTGCGGATGATTCGGCCTGTAGCAGCCAGTTGCCGTCCGGGCCGTTGCGGCGCAGCCACACCAGCTTGTCACCGTTGCCCAGGGCCCAGTGCTCGACGTGCTCGGCGGCGAACGCCTGGCGCCCGACGATTTGCCCGGCTGGGCCCGGTGCATCGGGCTTGTAGGTTGCCACGGTGGGGGCGTCAGTTCGCTGCTGCGCAGGTGCGGGCAGTACCTGGCTGGCGATCTGCGCCTGCAATGCCTCGACCGCCGCAACAGTTGGCACCTCGACCTCCGACTGCCTGGGCACGCTGAACTGCAGCACGCGGTCGGCACTGCCTAGCCAAAGCTTCAGCCTGCCGTTGAGGTCGTCGAGGTCGATGCCTGGCAACACCTGCAGATAGCGTCGCGCTGCAGCATGGCGTTCGACCACGCTGCCTTCAGGCGCCGTGGCGTTGGTGAGCTGCTCGACCCATTGCTCGAACGTACGTGGCGTGTGGTTGGCCAGGGTCTTGTCGCCCAAGGCGCTGATATGCGCCCGCTGGTGTTCGAAGTCCTGCTCGCTGAACCCATGCTGGCGCAAGCGCTCGATCTCGGTCAGCAACTGGCGCAACGCTTGTTGGTGCTGCAGGCCGTCTACGCCAGCAGCGATGCCGAGCACCGTCGACTGGCTGCCGATCAGGGTTTTCTGCGCGGTCAAACTGCGCACACCCGCCTGCCTGGGCTGACGACGCAAGTTGTCGACCAGCGCCGCCAGGGCCATGCGGTCGATCAACCGCTCACGCATGGCCGCGCGGCTGGTACCGCGGCTTTCCGGCTCGTGCAGGCGCAGCAGCAGCGACACCTGGCTGCTGCCGGATTGAGGGTCCTGCAGGCGGAAGACCTTCAGCTGGCCATCCAACGGCAGGTCGCGATGCCCGCGCGGCGGTACCGCGCCGCCTCGCGCTTTACCGAAGGCCGTTTCGAGCTGCGCCAGCATCGCTCCAGGCTCGAAATCGCCCACGGCTGAAATGACCATGTTCGACGGCTGGTACCAGGTGGCCTGGAACGCTTGCAGGTTGGCCAGGCTGGCTTCTCGGATAGCCGCTTCGTTGCCGATGGTGCGGTGCGCCGGGTAACGCGAACCGACGCGTTGCGAAGCCGTGCGCTGTTCGTTCATGCGCTGCGCTACACCCAGCCCGCCACGCCATTCCTCGATGACGATCGGCCGTTCGCGCTCGAGGTCCGCCGCGCTGTAGTCGCCGGCGAACGCCATGTCGGCCAGCACCTGCAAGGCCTGCGGCGCCTGGCGCATGCCCGATGGTGGGCTGAGCATGTACTGGGTGCGCTCGTAGTTGGTCATGGCGTTGAAGTGCCGGCCTTGCACCCAACCCAGGCCGACCATGCGTGCGCGCACGTTTTCGGCATGCCCGGCACGGCTGTGGAACACCAGGTGCTCGACCAGGTGGGCGACACCGACCTGGTCGTCGGCCTCGTCCACGGAGCCGGCGTTGACGGTCATGCGCAGGTCGAGCCTGCCGGGCTGGGCCGACTCGCGCACCAGGCGGTATTGCATGCCGTTGGCCAGGGTGCCTTGGGTGACCTGGGGATCCCAGGGCAATGGCGCGTCAGGTTCAGGCAGCGACGCGCAGGCGCCGAGCAGCAGCGGGCCGAGCAGGCCCACGAGGAGCTTTTTCATCAGGGTGTCCACGGTTTTTTTTTCAGGGATCAGAAGCGGTAGCCGACTTCCAGCCAGTACTGGCGGCCGACTTCATAAGTGGTCCGGGCGGTGCTGCTGTTGCTGACGATAGGGTTGACCTTGTCGGTGACGTTGGTCACGTCCACCGCCACGAACAGCGCCTGTTCTTTTGCCGTGGGGATCTCCCACTTGACGCGCATGTCCCAGGTTGGGGCGGCGGCCACCGATGCGGTGTCGTAGACACGCAGGGCCTCGCCGTCGATATCTTCGGTGCGGCCAGTGTCGATGATCTGCTCGTAGGCGCCGCGGTAGCGGAAGAAATTGCTGATGCTCAGGTGCCAGCTGGGGATCTCGGTGATGGTGGTCAACCGCGCTGTCCATGGGCGGTTGAAGTCGCTGGCCGGCAGCTCGCTGTATGCCAGGCGTTTGCCATCGTAGATCACGTCGTCATCGGCATATTCAGCTTCGCTGAAGCCGCTTTCGTACGTGCTGTAGGCATTCTTGCTGCGCGACCAGTCCAGCGCCAGCTGCAGGCTGGTGATGCTGCCCAGCACGCGGAACGACTGATTGGGGGTGATCGTCAACGAAACATTGTCGCTCTCGCTGGCGCCGGCGTTGACGTACGTGTAGTAGATGCTCTGGTAGCCATCGACGGGGTCGAGGCCGAGCGTACGCGACGAGGTGCGCACCACTTGGTCGTTACCCTTGCGGTGCACGTACTTCAGGCGGATGTCGGTGTTCAGCCAGCGCTGCTCCAGGCCCAGCATCAACTCGTCGTCGTAGGGGATGTTCATGTCCGAGAAGCGGTTGGTATTGAGCACCTGACGCCCCACCCACGCGCCGTCCTGGCTGGCCCGGGTGTAGGTAGTGTTCAGGGCCTGGCGACCATCGGCCAGGCGATACTTGAACAGGTTGCGCCCGTAGTAGCGGTTGGCGCCGAATACCAGCACGGTGCTGCGGTCGCCGAAGAAGTCGTAGTCACCGGCAAAGCGCGGCGAAACGGTTTTCTGCTTCATGTAGTCGTCGCCCTCGAAGCGCAGGCCCGGGCGCAGGCTGAGCTTGCCGATCTGCACCTGGTCGTCGATGAAGAAGGCGTAGGCGTTTTCGGTCAGGTCGATCTTGCCGGCATTGTACTGGGTACGGATGCTGCCCCACTGGCGGGTGTTGCCATTGAGCAGCGGGCTGACCGAGCACCATGGGTCGCTGCCCGCGCAACCTGTGCCATTGTCGCGCTTGAAGGTGGTGACGCCCTGCCCGGTCTCTTCGCGCTCCCACACGGCGCGCTGGTGCGAAAGCTCAAGGCCCGTGGTGATGCCGTGACTGACACCGGCGAAGTCGAAGGTCTGCCATTCGCCTTTGAGGGTGTAATCGATGCCGCGCTGGGTCTGGTCGAGGTTGCCGAACGCGCCTTCGCCGCTTTTCGCGGTGTTGCTGCTGGGGTTGCCCCAGTTCTTGGCGTCGGAGTACCACCAATTTACGGTGTCTGTTTCATCTGACTCACGCGAGCTGTACAGATTGGTCAGCGCCAGGGTATGGGTCCAGCGCGCCTGGTCACCTTCCCAGATCGCCTTCAGCGAGCCCTGCCAGCCCCCGTTCTTGTTGGTGAACCCAGAGTTCAGGAAGTTCTCGCGGAAGAACACGTTCTCCTGGGGCGCCTGGATGAACGAGCTTTCCACGGTCAGCCGATCGTTGACGTCCCAGTATGTCTTGAGCATGTAGTTGTCGAGCTGCCGGGTCTGGTCTTCGCGGCTGTCGGCATTGGGGCTGGTGTAACCGTTCTCGTAGCGGTTGAGCGGGATCACCGAACGGCGCTGGGAAAAGCTCAGGATCGCGCCGAAGTTGTCGGTGAGGTGGCCTTCGAGCATGCCGCGCAGGGTGGTTTTCTCGAACTCGGGCTGGTACTGCTCGGAGGACGAGTTGGCGAAGCTTTCCTGATCCTGCTCGGTGATGTGATAACGCGTCCACTCCGAGCGGCTGATGCCGTAGGAAAACTTGCCGTGCAAGCCTTTGCTCGGGCGGCGGGTGATGGCATCGATCACACCGCCATTGAAGCCGCCGTACTCGGCCGGCACGTTGCTGTCGTAGACCTTCACTTCCTGCAGCAGGTCGGCGTCCAGGGCGATGCCGTGGGGGTTGCTGGGCGCGGCGTCGAACTGGCGGTTCTCGCTGTAGCCGTGGGCGCCGGGGTCCAGGTCGTTGTTGATCGAGATGCCGTCGATCATGAAGTTGTTCTGGTAGAACTTGGCGCCATTGATGCTGATGTCGGCGGGGTCGATCTCGCCTGGGGTGTTGGAGCTTTTCTGCGCGCCGGAAAACTGCACGCTAGGGTGCATCTGCAACAGCGTGGTGATGTCGCCGTTGGCGCCGGGGAAGGCACGGATGGCCTTGCCGCTGATGACCGTGGCGCCCATGTAGCCGTTGCCTTCGGTGTCGCCCAGCACCAGGGTGTCATGCAGCTCCAGCGGGCCGGCATCTGCCTCGCTGTGCAGCAGGCGCAGGCTGATCACATCACCGTCCGTGTCCCAGGTCAGGCCGCTACCTGAGAGCAGCCGCGACAGAGCCGCCTCGCTGCTGAAGTTTCCCTGCACCGGGTTGCCCTGGGCGCCTTCGAGCAATTGTGCATCCGCGCTGACCTGCAGCCCGCTCTGCTGGCCGAAGGCGATCAGCGCGCCAGCCAGTTGCTGCGCCGGGATGGCGAAGGCATGTACCTGCGCCAATTGCGCGGGCGCCTCGGTGGCCCACAGCAGCGGCGCGGGCATTACGCCACCCAGGCCCAGCAGCCCACTGCCCAACACGCATTTCAGGCGCAACGACCAACCCCGCGCGCTGCGCGGCTTCCGGCTTATTGTTTGAGTCATGCCACATCCCCGCCCCGGGCAGTTGCCGGAACCAAAATTGAATACGAATCGCTATCAGTTGTTGCGCGCGGGGGAGAAGACGCGGGAGGTCAGGGGATTTTCAAAAAAATTTTGAGATTTTTTCGATAGGTCTTCCTTTAGGCGGTGTGGCGCCTGTGAGATCGAGCGAGGCGCGGGGGCGCTCGCTCTCACGGACGCAGAAAATGTGCGGCAGGGGAAGGGATGTTTTCAAGGCCTATGCACCACCATCCCGCAGGGTGCCGCGCCAGCGCCCGCATCCACTCCGCCGCGCGCCGTTCAGCGGCAATTGACTACAGCATTTCTCAGCAAGATTACCTACGGTAAACGCAGAGTTTATAGCCATGGCCTTCTAAAACCGCGAAAATTAGGCTAAAAATCATAGCTCAGCCAACTCATGCTGGTAGAAAGTGTGACAACAAAAAGGCCTCCATTCACACATCCACGAAAGCCAGAAAAACTTGTATGAGATGCTAAAAAGGAAGATTTAAAAAAATGGACTTTCTAAACAAAATCCCTACGTGGGATGTGATAGAGCGAAACCTTGAGGTCAAATTTGGCGAATTCAACCATGATATTCAGACATCTTGGTATGACACCACCCAAAGCTGGAATGGATTTACACGTCGAGTCAGTGAGCAAGTCGATCGCACCTATGGAAGCTTAGGAGGAGATCGAATTGATGCTGTGCGTGAGGCAATTTACCGCGCTGAGCCTATCTTCTTGGAACGCGTCAGGCAGCATTGGTCGAGCATCAACATAGATCAGATTATTGATGTACTTCGCAAGCTCGCGAAAGAAGTATCCATGATTCTGGGCGGCAGCATCGCGATTGGCACTATTTCAGGTGGCGCTGTGGGTTCAATGGCTTTTGGTGCTGGAGTAGCTCCTGGCGCAATTGCCGGAGGTGCAATTGGTTTAGAGATTGGTAACCTCGTACTTATTGGTTTAGGTCTATCGGCAATTACTGAGTATTTCCTTCAGGGAGCACCTAACTGCCTAGCCACACTTCAAGATGGTATTATTACGGCTTGGCACTCCGAGGATGGGTTACCGAGCGGGCTTGACCCAACTGGAGGATCATCAGCCCGAAGAGAACAAATGATAAGCCATGCTGCTAATCAGCTGGCCAGAGGGCAAGAGCAACTGATCCAGCTGCTACTCACTGCTATAGTCGCTTACCTGTTGCGCGGCCCGATCAACGCCTCCATTTCCAACAGCATGGAAAGCATTGCTGCCAGAAGTCTGAATTTCCAAGCTGAATTAACGAACAGAGCGCTAGCCTCTTGGCTAGGCAAGAATCAGAGCGCAATATTGTCGCATCCTGAACTTCAGCCCCCTTCAGGAAAAAACCTGACCAAACTCAATAGTTTAAAAGAACTAGAGACACCAAAATGGGACAATGTTCGATTTAGGGCGGATGGCGATTTCGGGAACTTGCCCGCACTGAGACAGCTTTATGTCCGGGAAGTTTTCGATCTGCAGCAACGCGTAGCCGCAATGAGAAATTCGGCAGAGAGCCTCGAAGCGATTGCAAAACTTGCCCACTCTTCCCGAACAGCCATCAAATTAAAATACAGAGAATTTACCCCTCCGGATCTTTTGAAGACAATTGACGAGCGCAATATGGGTAAGTATGGCGATAAACTCGGACCAACATTTGAATGGCTTGTTGAAAAAGGCAAGTCTTTTGAACAAATTATTGAGAGCGCAACCCGCTCCGGCGGTGGAGACCTATTCTGATGAAAAGCCTTAAGCTAGAATCTCTAAGCATAGAAACCATGCACTCGGGGCGAGCCTGCCTCAATTTAACGTCGAACTTAAATTGGGAAGAATTTCCGGATTATGCAAAAGCAGTGCTCAACCTACTTGATGGCAATATCAGCCAGAAGACCGACGCTGTCGACGTGAGGATATGGGAAGTGATTATTGATAAGGAGAAGTTCTATCTGACCTTCGACGACTTCCCGGTAATGGTTTCAATCGAGTCTTTGAGCGAAAACGGAGATCTATTATTATCCGATTTCAAAATAAAGCTATCAAGATAGGACAGCTCGCCCCTACATTTGCCAATGCGTTTAACTAGAGAGCCTCCTCGGCCCCAGGCTCTCGCCCCCCCTGTTTGTGAGCGCGCCCGTATGCATTCAGGGTTTTCCCGATAGCAATAGCCAAGGCCCATATCTATGCACCTTTCCGTCATGCGGCCGGATCACCGCCCGCAAGGCCGCCTCGGGCTTGCGCAGGTCATACACACCAGTCACGCGCTTTTTACCCAGCCCCTCATCGCGCAGCACCACATGAGCCGGCAGGTACTGCGCCAGCTCTTGCACCACTTCGGCGACACGCTGGTTATCGGCAATCAACTGCCCCTGGCGCCAAGCCGCCACCTGCGATGGCACGAAGGTGTTCACCTGTACGAGGCCATCGACATAACGCAGCCGTTCACCGGCCGTGAGTGCATCCGACAGCACATGCCCATCGACGGCATCCTCGACCCTCACCGAGCCATGCTGCACATCCACGCCCGCCCTGCCCGGCCGTAGCACGACGTTGAAGGCAGTGCCGGTCACCGTCACTTTTATCG
>Ga0213823_1000517_pt1 | contig 31701 bp, 24 predicted proteins | sample MC6MC0907MG_FD_179887 | JGI IMG/M metagenome (GOLD analysis project Ga0213823, IMG submission 179887) | Enriched soil aggregate microbial communities from Iowa State University, Ames, United States - MC6-MC0907-MG | ecosystem: Environmental > Terrestrial > Soil > Unclassified | place: USA: Iowa...
GTGCTGGAGGACCGTAAGCGCGTCATACAGCGCCTGATTGACGTTCGACTTACCGACGATACCGACGATGCCACACATGCGACGCAACCCCTACTTTGACGAAACTTGAGTGAATAGCGCTCAGGGCTTTGCCGGCCCGAGCAACTGTTCCTTGAACGGGAGATCAGCCGGTGTGCTGATCACCCCACTGGACATCCACTGGCTGGTGAAACCCAGAATCAGGTTTTTCGACCAGTCAGCGACCAAGAGAAATTGTGGTATCAGGCGTGATTCCTGCCACCAAGTGTCTTGTTGAACCGGCCCCAGGCTAAGCAGCCCGATGGCCACTACCACCAGCAAGGCCCCGCGCGCGGCGCCGAAAGCCATGCCGAGGAAACGATCGGTACCCGACAGCCCGGTGACGCGGATCAGCTCGCCGACCAGGAAGTTGACCATGGCCCCCACCAGCAGGGTGGCGACGAAAAGAATGGCGCAGCCTGCGATGATGCGCATCGATGGCGTCTGGATGTAGCTTTCAAGATACACCGAGAGCGAGCCACCGAACATCCAGGCAACCGCACCGGCAATGATCCAGATGAGCAAGGACAAGGCTTCCTTGACGAAGCCGCGCTTGAGACTGATCAGTGTGGAGACGGCGATGATCGCGATGATCGCCCAATCAACCCAGGTAAATGCCACGGTGCTGCCTGCAGACGTTTGAGGCGGCGCATTTTACCAGAGCGGCGGGCTGGGGGTAAGCGGAATGTCGGGCCGATTAACAACTGCGCGATACCTGTAGGAGCGGCCTTGCGTCGCGAAAGGCCGCTCCTACAAAGAGGCAGCGCTATCAGCCGCGCTCGGGCTGGAAGCGCACCACAAAGCCTTTGAGGCTGTGCTTGCGGTTGATTGCATCACGTACGCGCTCGGCCTCGGCGCGCTCGATCAGTGGCCCGACATACACCCGGTTCATACCACCCGCCGAGCGGATGTAGGCGTTGTAGCCCTGGCTTCGCAACGTCTGCTGCAGGCTTTCAGCCCCGGCACGATTGGAAAGGCTGGCCAATTGGATAGACCAACTGACCGGCAACCCATTCACGTCGATCTTAGACGGCGCTGCCGGCTTGGCGGCGGCAACGGCAGGCGCAGGCGTGGCGGCCGGTGTGGCTTCAACCTTGGGCGCTGGCGGCTTGGCAGCCTGGGCCTGCGTTTGCGTCTGCGGGGATGGCGTAATCGGCTGGCTAGGCGTGCTGGCTGGCGCGGTAGACTCGTCAACCACCACCGGTGGCTGCTGCGGCTCTTCCGGAAGGACCTGCGGCTCCGGCACGGCGACCGGCTCCACTTGCACCTCTGGCAGGCTCGGCATGGCCGGCGCCTGCGGGGCCTCGACACGCACCTGGCGCATCTCGTCCTCGCGGGTGAACAGCATCGGCAGGAAGATCACCGCCAGCGCCACCAGCACCAACGCACCTACCATGCGCTGTTTCATCCCTTTATCCAGCACTGCCATCTACTCAACCCTCCGGGGCCTGCCGCGCCAACCACTCCAGGGCCTGGGCGACACAGAAAAACGAACCGAACAGCAGGACCTGATCATCCGCCGTCGCCTGCGCGCATTGCCCTTCGAGGGCCGCGTCGACGCTGGCATAAGACTTCACTGCGGCGCCGAGGTTCGTCAAGGCGTCAGCCAGTTCTGCGGCCGGACGGCTGCGCGGCGTGTCCAGCGGTGCGACCGCCCAGTCGTCGACCAGCGCCTGCAAAGGCTCGACAACGCCCGGCAGATCCTTGTCGGCCAGCAGGCCGAACACTGCCAGGCGGCGCCCCTTGACCGGCCTTACCGCCAGGCGCCGTGCCAGGTACGCCGCAGCATGCGGGTTATGGCCGACATCCAGCAACAGCTCCACACGCTTGCCCTGCCAGCGCACTTCACGGCGATCGAGGCGACCGGTGATACGGGTATCGAGCAGCGCCTGGCGCAATTGACCGGCATCCCAGGGCAGGCCCATCAACAGGTAGGCCTGTAGGGCCAGGGTGGCGTTTTCCATGGGCAGGTCTAGCAACGGCAGATCGCGCAATGCTACCAGCGCACCTTCGGCCGTGGTCCCACGCCAGTGCCAGCTGTCGCCTGTGCTTTCCAGGTCGAAGTCACGCCCACGCAAGAACAACGGCGCCGCCAGCTCATGGGCCTTGTCCAGCAAGGGCTGCGGCGGGTCAAGGTCGCCACACAGCGCCGGCTTGCCAGCGCGGAAGATGCCGGCCTTTTCGAAGGCGACAAGCTCACGGGTATCACCCAGGTAATCGACATGGTCGACGCCGATGCTGGTCACCAGCGCCAGGTCGGCATCCACCACGTTCACGGTGTCCAGACGGCCACCGAGCCCCACTTCGAGCACCACGGCATCCAGCTTGGACTGGTAGAACAACCAGAACGCCGCCAGGGTGCCCATCTCGAAATAGGTCAGGGAAATGTCGCCTCGCGCCGCCTCGACGGCGGCGAAGGCTTCGCACAGGCGCTCATCACTGGCCTCTTGGCCATCGATGAACACCCGCTCGTTGTAACGCAACAGGTGTGGCGAGCTGTACACGCCCACCTTGAGCCCCTGGGCACGCAGCATCGCGGCGACGAAGGCGCAGGTGGAACCCTTGCCATTGGTGCCAGTGACGGTCACCACGCGCGGCGCCAACTTGCCCAGCGCCAGGCGGGCAAGCACGTTCTGCGAACGCTCCAGCCCCATGTCGATGGCCGAAGGGTGCAACTGCTCGAGGTAGGCGAGCCATTCGCCCAGGGATCGTTGTTTCATCACGCGACCGCAGCCGCCTCACGTGCCTGCTCCGGGGTTTCCTGGCCGGTCATCTGCGCCAGCAGACGGGCCAGGCGCGGGCGCAGTTCGCCACGGGAGATGATCAGGTCGATAGCGCCGTGTTCCAGCAGGAACTCGCTGCGCTGGAAGCCTTCTGGCAGCTTCTCGCGTACGGTCTGCTCGATCACGCGCGGGCCGGCAAAGCCGATCAGTGCCTTGGGCTCGCCGACGATGACGTCGCCCAGCATCGCCAGGCTGGCGGAAACGCCGCCGTAGACCGGGTCGGTCAGCACGGAGATGAACGGAATGCCTTCTTCACGCAGGCGCGCCAGCACAGCCGAGGTCTTGGCCATCTGCATCAGCGAGATCAGCGCTTCCTGCATACGTGCGCCACCGGAGGCCGAGAAACAGACCATTGGGCAGCGGTTTTCCAAGGCGTAGTTGGCGGCGCGAACGAAACGCTCACCGACGATGGCACCCATGGAGCCGCCCATGAAGGAGAATTCGAACGCGCTGACCACGATCGGCATGCCCATCAGGGTACCGCTCATGGAGATCAGCGCGTCTTTTTCGCCGGTCTGCTTCTGCGCACCGGTGAGGCGGTCCTTGTACTTCTTGCCATCGCGGAATTTCAGGCGGTCGACCGGCTCCAGCTCGGCGCCCAGCTCAGCACGGCCTTCGGCGTCGAGGAAGATGTCGATACGCGCACGTGCGCCGATGCGCATGTGGTGGTTGCACTTAGGGCAGACATCGAGGGTCTTTTCCAGCTCCGGACGATACAGCACGGCCTCGCAAGCCGGGCACTTGTGCCACAGGCCTTCAGGCACCGAGCTCTTCTTCACCTCGGAACGCATGATCGAAGGGATCAGTTTGTCGACTAACCAGTTGCTCATGCTTTCTTTCTCCAGTATCGGCGGGCGGGGGCCGGCGTAACCGGCCTGCCCTGCCCTTGAGCTCAAAATCTTTTATGAAACGATGATGGCACGGCCGCCGGGGCTTCCGGCGCGCCGCGCCACCGTTAATGTGTTGTTCGCCCACCGCATCGGCGGGCGCCCCGCAGGGGCTGCGATAGCTATGGACGATGGTGCGCCGCCAACCGTCACATCCACCGTCACGCCTGTTTCACCGCACGCATGAAGGCTTCGATCTTTGCCGCATCCTTGATGCCCTTGGCCTGCTCCACACCGCCGCTGACATCCACCGCATAAGGCCTGACCTGGGCAATGGCCCGGCCGACATTCTGCGCGTCCAGGCCACCGGCCAGGATGATCGGCTTGCTCAGGCGCGCCGGCACCAGCGACCAGTCAAAGGCTTCACCCGTGCCCCCGGGCACGCCGGGCACATAGGTGTCCAGCAAGATACCGCGGGCGCCAGCATAAAGCCGGCAGGCCGCTTCCAGATCATCACCCGGGCGCACGCGCAGGGCCTTGATCCAGGGGCGATGGAAGCCTTCACAGTCTTGCGGGGTTTCGTCGCCGTGGAACTGTAGCAGGTCCAGGGGAACCACTTCGAGGATCTCGTTCAGCTCGCAACGCGAGGCGTTGACGAACAACCCGACGGTGGTCACGAACGGCGGCAGCTCGGCAATGATCGCGCGCGCCTGGCGCACGTCCACGGCACGCGGGCTCTTGGCGTAGAAGACGAAGCCGATGGCATCGGCCCCCGCCTCGGCGGCAGCCAGCGCGTCTTCGATGCGGGTAATCCCGCAGATCTTGCTGCGAACGTTGCTCATGGACTGCGAACCCTGCTGTTTCGGTGAAGGCCGGATGTTAGCAAAAGGCTTTTGGCCCGTCAGTCTGCCAATGCCTCGTAGCCGGTCAAAAAGTGTGGGCCGATGTAACGCTGGGGCAATTGGAAGGCTTCGGGGTATTCCACTTGCACCAGGTACAAACCGTACGGGTGTGCCGTCACCCCACCCTCGCGGCGGTTGCGCCCTTCCAGTACTTCCCGCGCCCAGGTGGCGGGCCGCTCACCCGCGCCGATGGTCATCAACACACCGGCGATGTTACGCACCATGTGGTGCAGGAACGCCGTGGCGCGCACGTCCAGCACGATCATCTGGCCATGGCGGGTGACGCGCAGGTGATGGATGTGTTTGATCGGCGACTTGGCTTGGCACTGGCTGGCGCGGAAGGCGCTGAAGTCATGGGTACCGAGCAGGAACTCGGCGGCTTCGGCCATGCGCTCGACATCCAGCGGGCGGTGGTTCCAGGTCACCTCCTCGGCCAGGTGCGCGGGGCGGATCGGGTCGTTGTAGATGACGTAGCGATAACGCCGGGCGGTGGCCTTGAAGCGGGCATGGAAGTCCGCCGGCATCGGGCGCGACCAGACCACACTGATGTCGTGGGGCAGGTTGAAATTGGTGCCCAGGGTCCAGGCGCGCTCATCGCGGATGGCGCGCGTGTCGAAGTGCACGATTTGCCCGCAACCGTGAACCCCGGCATCAGTACGCCCGGCACAGATCACGGAAATCGGCTCGTTCGCGACTTTCGACAACGCCTGCTCGAGGGCTTGCTGGACGCTGGGCACGCCGCTGGCCTGGCGCTGCCAGCCGCGGTAGCGCGAGCCCTTGTATTCCACGCCCAGGGCGATGCGGGAGTAGCCTTCAGCCGCAGATTCGGCGGTGGTGTCGATGATGTCCAAAAGCATGAAACCTGTGGTGATTACGCAATGGCGGGATTATAACGACAACGGCAGCCCTGTTGGGCTGCCGTTGGGGGTGGTTACATCTGTTTAGCCGCGAGACCTCAGAACGGGGCTCAGACCAACCGAGACAACAGGTCCTCGGCTTCCTGACGCTGCGTCCCGTCGCCGTCCTTGACGACTTCATCGAGGATGTCACGGGCGCCCTGGTGGTCGCCCATGTCGATGTAGGCGCGCGCCAGGTCGAGCTTGGTGGCGACTTCATCACTGCCAGAGAAGAAGTCGAAGTCCAAGTCGTCCAGCGGCTCGGGCTCGGGCTGCTCAACGGCGTCTTCAGCGGTGAAGTGCGGTTCCAGCGAAGGCGACTCGAGGTTCTGGGACAGCTTGTCCAGCTCCGCGTTGACGTCATCCAGCTCCGAAGCAAAGCTCTTGGCAGCCGGCGAGTCATCCTCCAGCGACAGCGAAAGGTCGAAGTCCGACGGCAGGTCCAGTTCGGTGGTCGGGTCAAACGCCGGCACGCTGTCGAAGGCTGCCAGCTCGTCGGCAACGTCTACCGGCGTCTGTTCGGCGACAGCCGGGGCTACGGGCTCGCTGACGTCGAGGTCGAAATCATCCAGATCGGCAACGGGCTGCGGCTCGGCCTGCGCCAGCATCGCCTCGAAATCAGCATCGGCATCGGCTGCGACGTCTGTTACAGCGTCTTTTTCAGCGTCAGCTTGCAGCTCAGCCTCCACGGCAGCGGGCTGTTCCTCTACCTGCACTTCGTCCAGCACTGGCTCGTCGAGCAGCGGCGCTGCCAACGGGTCTTCCTCGGGCAGGTCTTCACCCAGACTCAGGTCGAAGTCACTGTCCAGATCCGACGCATCAAGCGCTGGAACTTCGCTGATGGCCTCGACCTCAGACTCAACGATGTCGTCCAGCGCTTGCTCTGCGACGAAATCGGGCTCCGACAGCACCTCTGGCTCGGCCTCTGACGCGCCCTCGGGCACGATGTCTTCAACCACCGGCGCCTCAGGCTGGTCCTGCAGCAGGCCCTGCACGTACTGCTCATCCATCTCGGCAGCCAACGCTGCCGCACCCAAACCGGCGGCGGCCAGCCCCAGCATGGCTGGGAAACGGCCTTTGAGTTCGTCAACCTGAGCAACATTCTGCTCAGTCGCTGGCAGCACACGCTCCTGCTCGACGAACGCACTGTGATCACCCTGACGGGCATACACTTCCATCAGTTTCAGGCGCAGTACGTCACGCTCAGGCTCAGCGGCAAGGGCCGTTTCAAGCAGCTCTGCGGCATGATTCAGGCGGCCGCTTTGCAGGCTTTGCTCGACTTCCGCCAACAGGGCGGCCGTCGTGTCTGGCTGCGGCGCTGGCTCGGCGAGCGCGACCGCGGGCTTTTCTGCAGCAGTGGCGGCAGCGGCAGACGCCGCGACCACCGCTGGCGACAGCGTTACGCTCGGCGCCGAAACCTCCAGGCCTTCAAAGCTGTCGGCATCGATATCCAGGCCCGCACCCTGCTCTTCCTCAGCCAAGGCCCGCGCCATGCGCAGGTGTTTCTCGGCTTCTTCCTGGGCCTTGCGCTTGCGCATCAACAGCACCAGCAGCAACAACAGCACGAGGAACGCAGACCCTGCAATCAGCCACAGCAGCAACGGGTTGCCAAGCACGCCGTCAGCGCGCGACTGGGCGTCAGGCACACTGGCCGGCGCGGTATCGACGGCCGCCGGTGCAGGTTTTACGTCCGGCTCGGCATTAGCTGCCGGATTGGCCGGCGCAGGCTCGCCTGGCAGAGCAGCGGCGACTGGCGCCTGACCTGCTACGCCCTGGGCTTCAAGCCGGGCCAACTGGTCGTTTTTCAGCGCGATCAGACGCTGCAGCTTGTCCAGTTGGCTCTGCAGGTCCGCCATGCGGCTCTTGAGCTCATCGTTGTCACGACGGCTGGTATCGAGGCTTTCCTGGGCCACGGCCAGTTTGTCGTTCAGCCCTTTGGCCGGCGCAGCGCCTGCCTGGTTGCCGGGGCTGACCAGGCGCAGGTTGTCACCCTGGGCAATGCGCTCTGGCGCGGCCTCGGCGGCACCGCGGCGGGTGGCGTCGAGCTGACGGGCACGCGGCCCCAGGCGCCGGCCTTCACGCCAGGCCGCATACTGCTCGGCCACGTCGCGAACCGCCTCACCCTGAGCAATGGCCTGGACTTGTTGCTGGTCGGGCAGGCGCAGTACCTGGCCCACCTTCAACTGGTTGATATTGTTGCCAATGAAGGCGTCCGGGTTCAGCGCCTGGATCGCGATCATGGTCTGCTGAATCGAGCCGCCCTGGCTGTTGCGCGCAGCAATCTGCCACAAGGTGTCGCGGCGCTGGGTGGTGTAGTTGCTGGCGCCCGTCACTGCGGGTGCGACATTGCCTGGCGCAGGCTGTTTGCCCTGGGCCTTGGCCTGGTCGAGCAGGACGCTGTAGTCACGCAGCAGTCGCCCCTGCGGCCACATCACCTGCACCAGAAACTTGACCACAGACCCCGGCAGCGGCTGGCTGGAGGTGACGCGCAGCACGCTCTTGCCGTTGGGGTTGATCACCGGCGTGAATGTCAGGTCTTCGAGGTAAGTCGCAAAGGTTACCCCCGCCTTGCTGAACTCTTCCGGTGGCGCCAGGCTGGGCGCCACTTCGGCGGCAGTGAGGTCGCGCACGTCGAGCAATTCGATCTCGGCGTCCAGCGGCTGATTCTGTGCCGACTTGAGGGTCAGCTCCCCCAAGCCCAACGCATTGGCCATGCCCGACGACAGCGCCGAGGCAGCCGCCATGGCCAGGACCAGTTTGCGAATTCGAAGCATGACCTCTTCCCTTGTATGAATCGTCCCGAAACCTGCATGCAGAGCAGGACAAAAGTGCTCGCAGTATCTTTTACAGCCTGTGTTTAATCAACAATTGCGCCACTTGCACAGCATTGAGCGCGGCGCCTTTGCGCAGGTTGTCGGTGGTCAGCCAGAGGTTGAGCTGCTGGTCGTCATCGACACCATGGCGTACACGTCCAACATAGACCACGTCTTGGCCCACTGCGTCACCTACCGGCGTCGGATAATCGTCTCGCTCGACCAGCTCGACGCTGTCGGCACTCTCCAACGCAGCATTGACTGCCACCAGGTCTACCGGTTTACGGCTTTGCACCGCCACACTGAAGCTATCGCCGAAAAACACCGGGACTTGAATGCAGGTCACGGAAATCTTCAGCTCGCGCTGCCCCAGCAACTCGCGCAGCTCGCTGACCAGACGCCGCTCAAGGCCAGCATGGCCTTGTTCGTCAACTGCACCCACCTGGGCCAGCAGGTTGAACGCCACCTGGCGGTCGAAAAAGCGCGGCTCCAACGGGCGGGCATTGAGCAGCTCGGCGGTTTGACGGGCCAGTTCGTTGACCGCTTCGCGGCCTTGGGCAGAGACCGCCAGGTTGGCCATGACCTGCACCCGTTCGATGTCCAGCAGGCCTTTCAGTGGTGCCAGCGCGACAGCCAGGGCAACGGCTGCAGAGCCAGGGCTGGCCAAGCGCGCAGGCAGCTTAAGGTTGGCGATGCTGTCAGCATTGGCTTCCGGCACCACGGCAAGGGCGTCGTCAAGGCCGCCGGACAGGTCGATGACCGTGCAGCCCGCCTGCTGGGCTTTGTTGGCGAAACTGCGGCTGACGGCAGGGCTGGCAGCGAAGAAGGCCAGCTTGACCTGGGCGAAATCGAAACTGTCGACTTCACGCACCTTGATCTTTTTGCCTGCGAACATCACGCTGCTGCCCGCCGACTCCATGCTGGCCAGCAGGTGCAGGGTCGCGACCGGAAATGCCAGCTCTTCGAGGATCTGTACGAGGGTTTCACCGACGCTACCGGTGGCGCCGACGACGGCGATGTCCAGGGGTTGGGTCATGGAGGGGATCCTTTTGCTGAAACGGCGGGGGGGCGGCACTTTACTCGGATTATGGAACAACGAACACCCTCAATACGCCAGCCCCTCTGCGACCGACCGTCGAACATCAGGCCGGCCAGAATGACAGGCGCTACCTGACATTTTTGCCAGTATCAGAATTTCTCGATCGCACCCAATCTTGCATGACGTCTATTCATCGAGGCACACGTTATGCGCCCACTCCTGATAACAACGCTGCTGTCATGTTTGGTCACTAGCGCCTGCGTACCTCAGGATTACGGCCCGACTAACTTCGCGGATGCGCCGAGAAATGATCTGCAGGGCGCTCTGGGGGGGCAGGTCGATTTTGCCCAAACGCATGTGGTAGCGGCGACCCGCAGAATCTTCGACCCGTTTCTGGTGCCGCACAAAGCGGCCCTGGTGCTGTTCAGGCCCAACATGCCCGTCACTGACGTGGAAATGACCATAACGCTAGATGGCCGCACCACCACCGTACGTATGGATCGCCCGGAAGCACTTCCAGGCACCGCGGTATATGACCAGGAGAACACCTTCTCTGGAAAGATCATTGAAGGCAGCTACCCGAAGTTCAGGGAAAACACGTTCACCTATCAGATACCCTGGAACCTGTTCACCGCCGATGCACGCATCAGTTTTCAGCAAGCTGGCAACCCGAGCAATCAAGGCTCGTTACCCGCTGACAAATTCGTGTTCATGACCCCTGAAAGCGAGGGGCTGACGCTGATGAACATCAAGGGCTGCATCTTCAAGGATGAGTCGACGTGCAGGGATACCCTCGATCAGTTCGACGGTGAGTACAACCCCACTGCCGCGCGTATTGCAGCACGGGAAATGCTTTCCGAAGTGCCCACTCAGCGCCTTCACCTAGGCACCGGCAAGGCCTACTGGCCACGCATCATTGCTATGGGGCCCGATCAAAAGCCGCATGTTTACGACAAGAGGAATGGCATGGAGTGGGCTGCGTTCGGCGACAAAACGTTACCGGCCAAAGTGGGCATGGGCCATTACTGGCGCGCGGCTTCGAACCTGGGCGACAAGAAAGCAGGATACCCTGTGGCCATTACGGGGCAATTGCTCGACACGCCAGAAGACATGCCTCCATTGCCGCCAGGCGTAGCCGCCAGTTGTGGAGGTAACAGCTGTAATTACCCTTACTTCCCCGATGGCTTCTGGCATGAAACAGGCCACGCCTTTGGCCTTCCTCACGATACACCCCCACGCTACGAAGACTGGTCGTATAGGGCGTATGACAATGTCTTTCTGCCACACACACACCCTGACCCACACCGTTATCGGCTGCCGGTGGACTACCTGGGATTGCACTACTTCGGTCACGTTGCTGGATCACTCTCCGCCCCTCCTTGGGCTTCCGGTCCCGCTTCGGCGCCCTTGATTGACGAGTTCGAAAAACTGGGCCTGAAATCGACAGAGGGTGCTAGCTGGAAACGCTATATCGCACCCTATACCCACCAGCAGACGTTGCGTGTACAGCAGCGCTTCGGACGGCTACCGGACGGCGCAAAGTACGCTGAATTGGGTGACGACCACCGCCCCCCGGCCATTGGTGTCACTGCCGTTGCCGCCAAGGAACGCAAAGGCCTTGCAGTGACTCCCCCCTCTCACGGCCTCCCTGACTCAGGCATTCAGCAACCTGCCCCCCCGCTGTCGTTGCTTTCGCCCGAATCAAATCAAGTCCCTATTGAAACTGCAGTGCCGGTACATACCTTGGTGGCGACCTTTTCAGACCCGTCCCACAACCGGGACGGCATCAACCAAATCTATCCGGCCATTTTGAGCAACTATGGGAATGTCTTCAGGCCTGCACAGTTATCTGCCAGTTCTGCGACCCGCCCACAGCGCAGCGCGAGCTATTCCGTATTGATGACGACAACCTCGCAATGCCTCGCCTCGGAGAACGACCTGCTGGTATTGAAAGCTTGCGATGACGAATCGGCTCAATTAACCATAGAAACCGTACCCCCTAATAACGCAGCGGAAGCGCCACTCGCGCCGATTGTCATCGTGCGTAACAGGGAGGGGAAATGCCTGGAATTCAATTTTCACTTTCGCAGTTGCGTCAACGCCGAACGACAAGTTCGCTGGCGCGGCCGCATAGACCTCACGAATCATTCTCGCCTGCTGAAGCTGCAAGAAAGCAACACAGGCAAATTCATTACCCCCACTGGCCCCCGCGACCTGGACTTGCTCCCCAATAGCAGCGATAACGAATTGCAACATTTCATGCCAGGCGACGATCACAACCCGCACAGTTATCGGGTCGATATTCATTACGCCAGCGGCGCCATCGAAACACACCCACTCTACGCCGGCCCCATCGCGAAAGACACGTTGAAAACGGCCGTTTTCAATGTCAACTCCCAGCGTAAACCTGTCAAAGCGGTGCTCAAGGTGGATAACGCCGTCGTTTATGAACGACAGCTGGAAGATAACCGCCTTCCCCTGGTCATTAGCATGGGGGCTGAGCACGGCGAGCAGATAAATCAGGTCTGGGAGCCGCTATATCTGTATTCAAAAGAACGAAACGCCTGCCTAACAGCCACCGATCAAGGTTTGAAACTTGCGACCTGCAATGCGGACGCAATTTGGCGCCTCCCACCCAAGAATGTGTTCCCCCATCAGTTCGACGCATACGAGCCAGTCGACCTCTCGGGCCGTTGCATCAACGCCCGTTTAGCAACTGGCGAATGCCATTTCCCGCGCAAAGATACCGTTTGGTGGACACGCCAAGACCTGACCCAGACCCCGTCTGACATCTATCTACAGGAACTGACTACCGGAAAGTTCATCACCGCCAGCCAAAGTAACAGCACCCCAGTGCTTGCCCCGCTGACCTACAGCCCAGGCCAACGTTTCCAGAAACAAGCGCTAGTGAAGCTCACAGTGGTGCATAAAAATCGCTGCATGATAACTTCGGGCGAAACAGTAGCAATGTCGACCTGCGAGCCCAATCCCCTGAAAAGTTGGTACTGGATCAGCACGACCAACATACCAGGTGGAGGTAACGAGATCACACTGATGAACGGCGCAGGTCAATGCCTGAACGACGAGTTGAAGCTGCAGGGGTGCGCGCAACCGCGTGCGGACAGACTCACCTGGTTATTGCTAAGCGCGCAGCTCTACACGATTCGACTTCAGAACAAGAAGACTGGTCAATTCCTGGATGTAGGGCAGGATGGTACGGTTTCGCTTAAACCCTTGGGGGGTGACTCTCAGTTCTTTAGCTACGGACTTGACCAGCCGTGATTGCAGCTGACAAACCGCTCGATCGCGCATGAGCTGCCCATCGCCAACGCTGTGCAAAAAAAAGCCCTGCAAGGCCAACGCCTTGCAGGGCTTCGAACGCTCAAACCCGGCTCAACGTTCCAGCAGAATCCGCAGCATGCGGCGCAGCGGCTCGGCAGCGCCCCACAGCAGCTGGTCGCCGACGGTGAACGCGCCCAGGTACTGGGAACCCATGTTCAGCTTGCGCAGGCGACCTACCGGAATGTTCAGGGTACCGGTGACATTGGTCGGGCTCAGTTCCTGCATGCTGATCTCGCGCTGGTTCGGCACCAGCTTCACCCACGGGTTGTGCTGGCTGATCATGCCTTCGATATCGGCCAGCGGCACGTCCTTGTTCAGCTTGATGGTCAGCGCCTGGCTGTGGCAGCGCATGGCGCCGATGCGCACGCAAATGCCATCGACCGGGATCGGGCTCTTGAAGCGGCCGAGGATCTTGTTGGTTTCGGCCTGGGCCTTCCACTCTTCGCGGCTCTGGCCGTTCGGCAGTTCCTTGTCGATCCACGGGATCAGGCTGCCAGCCAGCGGCACGCCGAAGTTCTCGGTCGGGTAGGCTTCGCTGCGCATGGCCTCGGCGACCTTGCGGTCGATGTCGAGAATGGCGCTGGCCGGGTTGGCCAGGTCATCGGCCACAGCCGCGTGAGTAGCGCCCATCTGCTTGATCAGCTCACGCATGTTCTGCGCGCCGGCACCGGAGGCCGCCTGGTAGGTCATGGCGCTCATCCACTCGACCAGGCCAGCTTCGAACAGGCCACCCAGGCCCATCAGCATCAGGCTGACGGTGCAGTTGCCGCCGATGTAGTTCTTGGTACCGGCATCGAGCTGCTGGTCGATAACCTTGCGGTTGACTGGGTCGAGCACGATCACTGCATCGTCCTGCATGCGCAGCGACGAGGCGGCATCGATCCAGTAACCCTGCCAGCCCGCCTCACGCAGCTTGGGGAAGACCTCGTTGGTGTAGTCGCCGCCCTGACAGGTCAGGATCACGTCGAGGGTCTTGAGTTCTTCAATCGAATAAGCGTCCTTGAGCGGAGCAATATCCTTGCCCACGTTCGGGCCTTGGCCACCGACATTGGAGGTGGTGAAGAACACCGGCTCGATAAGGTCGAAATCCTGCTCCTCCAGCATCCGCTGCATGAGCACGGAACCGACCATACCGCGCCAACCGATCAGACCTACACGTTTCATCGCAACTACACCTTTGCTAAAAGTGGGCCGCCACCGACCAAAAACGGTGGCGGGCCAGAGAGATTACAGATTCCGCAGCGCTGCGACTACTGCGTCGCCCATTTCCTGCGTGCCTACTTTGTCGCAGCCGGCCGACCAGATGTCACCGGTGCGCAGCCCTTTGTCCAGCACCAGGCTGACCGCCTGCTCGATGGCCTCTGCGGCAGCGTGCTGGTTGAAGCTGTAACGCAGCATCATCGACACCGACAGAATGGTCGCCAGCGGGTTGGCGATGCCCTGCCCAGCGATGTCCGGCGCAGAGCCATGGCACGGCTCGTACATGCCCTTGTTGTTGGCATCCAGCGACGCCGACGGCAGCATGCCGATGGAACCGGTCAGCATGGAAGCTTCATCCGACAGGATGTCACCGAACATGTTGTCGGTCACTACCACGTCGAACTGCTTGGGCGCGCGCACCAGCTGCATGGCGGCGTTGTCCACGTACATGTGGCTCAGCTCGACATCCGGGTAATCCTTGGCCACGTCTTCGACCACTTCGCGCCACAATTGGCTGGAGGCCAGAACGTTGGCCTTGTCCACCGAACACAGCTTCTTGCCGCGCACACGGGCCATGTCGAAGCCGACGCGGGCAATACGGCGCACTTCGCTTTCGCTGTAGGGCAGCGTGTCATAAGCCTGGCGCTCGCCGCCTTCGAGTTCACGCTGGCCACGTGGCGCGCCGAAATAAATGCCACCGGTCAGTTCGCGAACGATGAGGATATCCAGGCCCGAGACGATTTCCGGCTTGAGCGACGAGGCATCGGCCAGTTGCGGGTAGAGGATGGCCGGGCGCAGGTTGGCGAACAGGCCCAGTTGCGAACGGATTTTCAGCAGGCCGCGCTCAGGGCGAATGTCACGCTCGATCTTGTCCCATTTCGGGCCGCCCACAGCGCCCAGCAACACGGCATCGGCCTGGCGCGCACGTTCCAGGGTCTCATCAGCCAGCGGTACGCCGTGCTTGTCGATGGCCGCGCCACCAATCACGTCGTGGGCCAGGCTGAAGCCGAGCTGGAACTTGTCATTGGCCAGCTCCAGCACCTTCACCGCCTCGGCCATGATTTCCGGGCCAATGCCATCACCTGGGAGAATCAGAATCTGCTTGCTCATGCTTTCCTCTATCCATTCAAGCGGTGCGGCCAGCTCGGCCACACCGAAAAAAACTCAGCGCTCAGCCCACAGTACCAGCACATCGGTGCTGAACGAGCCGTCGGCTTCAATCTGGTAATACTGCCGCACTTCCTCGCCCATGGCTTGCTGCAATTGGCGTATGGCCACACGCATCGGTTCGGGGGTACGCATACGCTCGACCCAGGTGCCAAACTCCAGGCGCAGCGGCTGGCGGGTGTGGCTGCGCACATGCAGGCCGGCTTCGCTAACCTGGCGTTGCCATTCGGCGACGGAATAGTCGCGCACGTGGCTGGTGTCGCGCAGCACCTCAACGGTTTGCAGGTAGGTGTCGAGCAACGGGCTACCCGGCGACATGACATCGATGAAGGCCGCCACACCACCCGGTTTCAGTACCCGGCGCACTTCGCGCAGGGCCAGGCCCAGGTCGCTCCAGTGGTGTGCCGAGTAGCGGCTGAAAACGAAGTCGAACGAGGCGTCGGCGAACGGCAGGCGTTCGGCGGCGCCGCGCTGCGTGGTGATATTGCCCAGGCCACGGTCGGCGGCGGCGCTGGCCACCACGTCGAGCATGGACTGCGACAGGTCGTAAGCGACCACTTCGGTGACAAGGGGCGCAACGTGGAAACTGACATGACCGGCACCGCAGCCCAGGTCCAGCACGCGAGCCTCGGCCTGGCTGGCCAGCGCGGCTTGCAGCAGGGCGAATTCGGTGCCCTGGGCGTGCACGGCGCTGCTGAGGTAGGCGTTGGCCTGCTCGCCGAACTGGCGTTGGACCACGTCGGTGTGGGTGGTGCTGGTCATGTATAAATCCTTTTGGTTTCTTGTTGCCTTTACCGGTCTTTTCGCGGGTGAACCCGCTCCCACAGGTACTGCACAAGACTTGAGGCAGAGGAGCTTCTGTGGGAGCGGGCTTGCCCCGCGAAGGGGCCAGCCCTGTCACCTACGCCTATCAGGCATCCCGAAACAGCCAAGGCTGGCTGGCGCGGTGCTTGGCTTCGAAGGCCTTGATCGAATCGCCGTCCTGCAAGGTCAGGCCGATGTCATCGAGGCCGTTGAGCAAGCAGTGCTTGCGGAACGCGTCGATCTCGAAGTGCAGCACCTTGCCATCAGGACGGGTCACGGCCTGGGCTTGCAGGTCGATGGTCAGCTGATAGCCAGGGTTGGCTTCGACCTGCTTGAACAGCTCATCGACTTCCTCATCGCTGAGGATGATCGGCAGCAAGCCGTTCTTGAAGCTGTTGTTGAAGAAGATGTCGGCAAAGCTCGGTGCGATGACGCTGCGGAAGCCGTACTCGTCCAACGCCCATGGCGCGTGTTCGCGGCTCGAACCGCAACCGAAGTTTTCGCGCGCCAGCAACACGCTGGCGCCCTGGTAGCGCGCGTGGTTGAGCACGAACTCTTCGTTCAACGGGCGCTTGCTGTTGTCCTGGTAGGGCTGACCCACGTCCAGGTAGCGCCACTCGTCGAACAGGTTGGGGCCGAAGCCGGTGCGCTTGATCGACTTGAGAAACTGCTTGGGGATGATCTGGTCGGTGTCGACGTTGGCACGGTCCAACGGCGCGACGAGGCCAGTGTGCTGGGTAAAGGCTTTCATGCTGCGCTCCCTTGGATCAACTCGCGGACATCGATGAAGTGGCCGGTCACTGCGGCAGCGGCCGCCATGGCCGGGCTGACCAGGTGGGTACGGCCACCGGCGCCCTGACGGCCTTCGAAGTTGCGGTTGGAGGTGGACGCGCAATGCTCGCCGCTCTCCAGACGGTCCGGGTTCATCGCCAGGCACATCGAACAGCCTGGCTCACGCCATTCGAAACCGGCTTCGACGAAGATCTTGTCCAGGCCTTCGCGCTCGGCCTGGGCCTTGACCAGGCCCGAGCCCGGCACGACGATGGCTTGCTTGACGGTAGCGGCGACCTTGCGGCCCTTGGCGATTTCGGCCGCGGCGCGCAGGTCTTCGATACGCGAGTTGGTGCACGAGCCGATGAACACGCGGTCCAGCTGGATGTCGGTGATCGCCTGGTTGGCGGTCAGGCCCATGTACTTCAAGGCACGCTCGATCGAACCACGCTTGACCAGGTCGGCTTCGGCAGCCGGGTCCGGCACGCGCTGGTCGACGGCCAACACCATCTCGGGCGAGGTGCCCCAGCTGACCTGTGGCTTGATCTGGCTGGCATCCAGCTCGACCACGGTGTCGAACACGGCATCGTCATCCGACACCAGGTCTTTCCACGACTCGACCGCTTGCTTCCACTGCTCGCCCTTCGGCGCATACGGGCGGCCTTCGACATAGGCAACGGTGGTGGCGTCAGTGGCCACCAGACCCACACGGGCACCGGCCTCGATGGACATGTTGCAGATGGTCATCCGGCCTTCCATCGACAATTCGCGGATGGCGCTGCCGGCGAACTCCATGGCGTGGCCGTTGCCACCGGCGGTGCCGATCTTGCCGATCACGGCCAGGACGATGTCCTTGGCGGTAACGCCGGCAGGCAACTGGCCTTCCACGCGCACCAGCATGTTCTTCATCTTCTTGGCGACCAGGCACTGGGTGGCGAGCACGTGCTCGACCTCGGAGGTGCCAATGCCGTGGGCCAGGGCACCGAAGGCGCCGTGGGTGGAGGTGTGCGAGTCACCGCAGACCACGGTCATGCCAGGCAAGGTGGCACCCTGCTCCGGGCTGATGACGTGGACGATGCCCTGGCGTTCGTCATTCATCTTGAATTCGACGATGCCGTATTCGTCACAGTTTTCGTCAAGGGTCTGCACCTGCAGGCGCGACACCTGGTCGACGATGGCCTCGATACCGCCCTTGCGCTCTGGCGTGGTCGGCACGTTGTGGTCGGGGGTGGCGATGTTGGTGTCGATGCGCCACGGTTTGCGGTTGGCCAGGCGCAGGCCTTCGAAGGCCTGGGGCGACGTCACTTCGTGGATGATGTGGCGGTCGATGTAGATCAAGGACGAGCCGTCATCACGGCGCTTGACCTCATGGGCTTCCCAGAGTTTGTCGTAGAGCGTTTTGCCAGCCATCAGACTGTTCCTCATCAGCGTCTTTCTATGCCAAAGACCCCTTGGCTTGTACGGACGATGCTATGGCGATAGATTAAATAACTCAAATTCATAATTTTTATGCTTTGCATAACCACCAGGAATCTGAAAGATGGATCTGGCCAACCTCAGCGCTTTTATCGCCATTGCCGAGACCGGCAGCTTCTCAGGGGCCGGCGAACGCCTGCACCTGACCCAGCCCGCCATCAGCAAACGCATCGCCGGGCTTGAGCAGCAACTGGACGTGCGCCTGTTCGACCGCTTGGGGCGTGAAGTGACCCTGACCGAGGCCGGGCGGGCGCTGTTGCCGCGGGCCTATCAGATTCTCAACGTGCTTGATGATACCCGACGCGCGCTGACCAACTTGACCGGGGAAGTGAGTGGTCGGTTGACCCTGGCCACCAGCCACCATATCGGCTTGCACCGCTTGCCCCCGCTTTTACGGGCCTTTACACGGCAATACCCTTCGGTGGCGTTGGATATTCAGTTCATGGACTCAGAAGCTGCCTACGACGAAATACTCCATGGCCGCGCTGAAATTGCCGTTATCACGCTGGCGCCAGAGCCCCACCACCTCATCAAGGCGATCCCGGTGTGGGACGACGCGCTGGACTTCGTGGCGGCCCCGGAACACCCGCTGGCCAACAACCACGCGGTCAGCCTGGCCGATGTCGCGCGCCACCCGGCGGTCTTCCCGGGTGGTAATACCTTTACCCACCACATCGTCCAGCGCCTGTTCGAAAGCCAGGGCCTGACGCCGAACATCGCCATGAGCACCAACTACCTGGAAACCATCAAAATGATGGTTTCCATTGGCCTGGCCTGGAGCGTGCTGCCGCGCACCATGCTCGATGATCAGGTTGCACCCATCGCTTTACCCGGCATACAGCTGTCGCGCCAGCTAGGCTACATTTTGCACACGGAGCGAACGCTATCGAATGCGGCGAGGGCCTTCATGGCCTTGCTCGACAGCCATGCAGGGTCCGCCTGACCGGTCGTCAGTACGGCATTTCCAACTCAAGGACTCGTCAAACGCCAAAGGTCTGGTACCAATGCCCAAATCAGCAAACCGCTTTCCGCGCCTGCCGCGCATTCCTGCGGCCGACCCACAGGAATCCGAACAGGCCTGGCAAAACGCCCCGCAACTGCTCGCCGCGCTCAACGGCGCCCGCCTGGGGGCCTGGCTGTGGGACATCGAAACCGGCCGGGTCAGCTGGTCACGCGGTACCCAGGCACTGTTCGGCTTCGACCCGCTACGCCCGCTGCCCAACGACATCGACTACCTCGACCTGCTGCCCGAAGAAGACCGCGCACGCACCCGTCAGCTGTTCCAGGCGGTGGTCAACGGCGAGCCCGTGGAGCAAGCCATGCGCCACCGCATCCGCTGGCCGGATGGCAGCCTGCACTGGCTGGAAATCAACGGCAGCCTGACCCACGACTGCCACGGCAGACCGCAGATGATCGGGGTCATCCGTGAGATCACCCGCCAGCGCGAGCGCGAAACGGCGCTGATCAACTCGGAAAAACGCTTTGCCACGCTGTTTCACCTGAGCCCCAATGCGATCCTCCTGACCCGCCGCCACGACGGCATGATCTTCGAGGTCAACCAGCATTTCGAAGACATGTTCGGCTGGCCAGGCAACCAAGTGATTGGCAAGACCAGCCTGGAGCTGGGCCTGTGGGTGCACCCCGAGCAGCGCCCGCAACTGCTGGACGCTACTCGCGCCAGCGGAGGCCCACTGATCATGGAAGTGCAGTTCCGGGCCAGCAACGACAAGGTGCACGACGGCATCCTCTGCACCCAGGCCATCGAACTGGAGGGGGTGACATTTTTGCTCAGCACCTTCGTCGACACTACCGAACGCAAGCGTGCCGAACAGGCCCTCAAGGACAGCCAGGAACGCCTCGACCTGGCCCTGGACTCAGCCCAGCTGGGTACCTGGGACTGGCACATCCCCAGCGGCATGCTCTACGGCTCGGCCCGTGCCGCGCAGCTACACGGGCTGGACCCGATCCCCTTTCACGAATCGTTCGATGCCTTTTTCGAGGGCGTACCGGAGGAAGAGCGCAATGTCATGCGCCAGGCCTACCGCAGCCTGCGCGAAGGGCCTGCGGGCAATTACCAGATCACTTACCGCGTGCAACTGGAGAACGGCGCGTCACGCTATATCGAAAGCCGTGCGCGGCTGTACCGGGACGACCAGGGCAACCCCTTGCGCATGGCCGGCACCCTGCTGGACATCACCGACCAGGTCGAGCGCGAGCAACGCCTCAGCGCCTCGGAAGAAAAGTTCGCCAGCCTGTTCCAGGTCAGCCCTGACCCCATCTGCGTGACCCGCCAGGACACCGGCCAGTTCATCGAGATCAACCCGGCCTTTACCCAGACGTTCGGCTGGAGCGCCGACCAGGTAATCGGTCGCACCGCCGAGGAAATCGGCCTGTGGGCTGAGTCCATCGAACGTGCGCAACGCATCGAGCGGGTGATCCGCGAACAGGCCCTGAGCAACGTGGCGGTGGTGGTCAACCACCGCAACGGCGTGCCCTTGACCTGCGTGATATCCAGCTGCCTGATCAGCGTCGATGACCAACCCTGCAGCGTCACCACCCTGCGCGACATTACCCAGCAGCAACGGGCCGAGGCGGCGCTGAAATCCAGCGAAGAGAAGTTCGCCAAGGCCTTCCACTCCAGCCCTGATGCCATCACCATCACCGAGCGCTACAGCGGCCGCTACCTGGAAATCAACGATGGTTTCTGCCGGCTCACCGGCTACAACGCGGCCGAAGTGGTCGGGCGCAGCGTGTATGAGTTGGGCATCTGGGCCGATGACAAGCAGCGCAGCGCCCTGCTCGCCGAGCTCAAAGAGCGTGGCCGGGTGCACCATCGGGAGATGCTCGGGCGCAACAAACGCGGCGACATCCTCACCGTCGAAGTGTCGGTGGAACCGATCACCCTCAACGAGACCGACTGCCTGCTGCTGACCGCCCGCGATGTCAGCCAACTGAAAAATGCCCAGGCGCAGATCCGCCACCTGGCGTACCACGACCCGCTGACCAACCTGCCCAACCGCGCCCTGCTGATGGACCGCCTGAGCCAGCAGATCGCCCTGCTCAAGCGCCACAACCTGCGTGGCGCGCTGCTGTTCCTTGACCTCGACCACTTCAAGCACATCAACGACTCCTTGGGCCACCCGGTAGGCGATACGGTACTGAAGATCATCACCGCGCGCCTGGAGGCCAGCGTGCGCCTGGAAGACACCGTGGCGCGGCTGGGGGGCGATGAATTCGTGGTGCTGCTCAGCGGCCTGGAAGGCAGCCGCGAACAGGTCGAAAGCAAAGTGCGCGAGCTGGCCGACACCCTGCGCGAACTGCTGGCCGAACCGATGTCGCTGGATGGCCAGCGCCTGCAAGTAACCCCCAGCATCGGCGTGGCGTTGATCCCCGACCACGGCACCACCCCCGCCGACCTGCTCAAGCGTGCCGATATCGCCCTGTACCGGGCCAAGGACTCCGGGCGCAATACCACCCAGTTGTTCCACACCACCATGCAAAAGGCTGCCAGCGAGCGCCTGCGCATGGAAAACGACCTGCGCCTGGCGCTCGCACGGGGTGAGCTGGCCTTGCACTTCCAGCCCCAGGTGGATGCCCGCGACAACCGTATTGTCGGTGCCGAAGTGCTACTGCGCTGGCACCACCCGCAGCTCGGCCAGCAGCCACCGGCACAGTTCATTCAGGTACTGGAAGAAAGCGGCCTGATCCTGGAAGTAGGCAGCTGGATCCTCGACGAAGCCTGCGATGCCTGCGCGCGCATGCTCACGGACGGGTTGATCGATGCCGATGATTTCAGCCTGTGCGTAAACATCAGCCCGCGGCAGTTCCGCCAAAACGATTTCGTCGGGCGGGTGCTGCGCAGCCTGGACGACTACCGCTTGCCACGGCGGATGCTGAAGCTGGAAATCACCGAAGGCATCGTCATCCAGAACCTGGAAGACACCATCAGCAAGATGCGCGAGCTGAAGCGTTACGGGGTGAGTTTTGCCATGGACGACTTCGGCACGGGCTATTCGTCACTGACCTACCTCAAGCGCTTGCCGGTGGATGCACTGAAGATCGACCAGACGTTCGTGCGCGACGCACCGATAGACCCTAACGACGCCGAGATCGTCCGCGCCATCGTCGCCATGGCCCACAGCCTGGACCTGGCGGTGATTGCCGAAGGGGTGGAGCTGACCGAGCAACTGGAGTTTCTGGAGAAACTGGGCTGCCACTTGTATCAAGGGTACCTGCACAGCCGGCCGCTGCCGTTGCAGGAATTCCGGCAGATGCTGCTGGAAGCGCCTGCAGATTACTGACTGCACGCACGCAAAAAAGGGCACCCGAAGGTGCCCTTTTCGTCACAGCCTTACACTCAGTTCAGCGCTGGCTTGTCGCCATTGATCGGAATGCGTTTAGCCTTGGCTTCTTCAGGCACGATGCGCAGCAGGTCGATGCTGAGCAAGCCATTGGCCAGGCCCGCAGCCTTGACCTCGATGTGGTCGGCCAGGCGGAACGACAGCTTGAAGGCGCGCTGGGCGATGCCCTGATGCAGGTAGGTCACTTCAGCGGTGCTGTTGTCGCGCTTGCCACCGGAGACGGTCAGGACACCTTTTTCGACTTGCAGGTCGAGGTCCTGCTCCTGGAAACCGGCTGCGGCAACCACGATGCGGTAGTGGTCTTCGCCATGTTTTTCCACGTTGTAGGGCGGGTAGCTGCTACCGGCCTCGTTACGTGCCGCGGATTCGAACAGGTCGTTGAAACGGTCGAAACCAACGGAATGGCGGAACAGTGGAGCGAGAGAGAAAGCGGTAGTCATGGTCATAAACTCCTGAGATTCAGCAAGTAAGTCACTGCGCGACCCGAGTTCGGCATCGCGTACTCAAAAGATAAGGTCGGTGAAATGGCTTTCAAGAGGGACCACGAAAATTTTTTTGAGCGGGTTTGCGTTCCAACACAACCGGTGTAGGAGCAGCCTTGCGCTGCGAAGGGGCCAGTGCTCGCAACGAGAAGTCACTGGAGCCGCCGGCCTCTTCGCAGCACAAGGCTGCTCCTACCGTGAATCGGGCAGTTCCCCGTGATCAGGCAACACACGCCTCGAACGCCTGCACCTCAACCCCCAACAACCGGCTGATCCGCGCGCAATCATCTTCGCGACGCAGCTCGGCAAACAGCACGACCGCTTCCGGATAACTGCGGGTCAGCATCGCCAACCACTGCTTCATCCGCCCCGGCGCATAGCGCGGCGACAGCTTGGCCTGGGCCTGGCGCCAGAACTCGCGCAGCAGCGGCAGCAGGTCGTCCCAGCTCATCGGCTGGTAGTCGCGCCCCTCGCGGGCAGCGGCAATCTGTACGCCCAAGTCGGGCCGCGACACCAGCCCACGCCCCAACATGATGTGTTCGGCACCACTGACTTCACGGCAGCGGCGCCAGTCGTCCACGGTCCAGATTTCGCCATTGGCGAACACCGGCACCTTGACCACATCCTGCACCCGCGCCACCCACTCCCAGTGAGCGGGCGGCTTGTAGCCCTCGACCTTGGTGCGGGCGTGCACCACCAGATGCGCCGAACCGCCTTCGGCCAGGGCCGTGGCGCAGTCCAGCGCGCCATCGGGGCTGTCGAAGCCCAGGCGCATCTTCGCCGTCACCGGGATATGCGCCGGCACCGCACGGCGCACTTCGCGGACGATGGCGTGCAGCAGTTCTGGCTCCTTGAGCAGCACCGCGCCGCCGCGCGACTTGTTCACGGTCTTGGCTGGGCAACCGAAGTTCAGGTCGATTACTGGTGCGCCCAGCTCACAGGCCAGCGCTGCGTTCTCGGCCAGGCAGACCGGGTCGGAGCCCAGCAGTTGCACACGCATCGGCACCCCGGCCGCGGTCCGCGCGCCTTGGCGCAATTCAGGCGCCAGCTTGTCGAACGAGGATGGCGGCAGTAGGCGGTCGCACACGCGGATGAACTCGGTGACGCACCAATCGATGCCACCCACTCGGGTCAGGACGTCGCGCAGGATGTTGTCGACCAGCCCCTCCATGGGGGCCAGGGCAATTTGCATGTGTGGGTCTCGGCGGGAAAAGGCGGCAGTCTAACAAAAAACCACAGCCCTTCAGGCACCGATCAGCGCTTGGCCGTAACCCTCGATGAACTCTGCAGGCATGCGCTTGGGCTTGCCGCTGGACAATTCGATACAGGCGAAGGTGGTCTGCGCCCGCAGCAGGGTCGCGCCATCACGCGGGCGTTTGAGTTGGAAGCGGCGGGTCATGCGCAGGCGTTGATCCCAGTCGATGATCCAGGTCGCCAGCTGCAGTTCGTCATCTTCATAGCCCGCGGCCAGGTAATCGATTTCGTGGCGCACCACCGCCATGGCCCGGTCCAGGCGGCGGTACTCGGCAAGGTCCAGGCCAAGGCGCTGAGAGTGGCGCCAGGCGCAGCGTTCGAGCCACGTGACATAGGTGGCATTGTTGGCGTGGCCGAGGCCGTCGATGTCCTCGCTGCCGACACGCAGGTCGATGATGAAGGGTGTTGCCAAGTCCCAGCTCATGCACGCTCCTAATAACAAAAACACAACTGAAAGCCAGTGTAACGGATGCTCAGGCCGTTTGCCGGGCCGGCGCGCTGGCCCGTGCAAGCAATTCGAGCACCGCCTCGCCCAGACGTGGGTCGGCCAGCACTCGCTGGTGCCCGCCCTCCTCCAGCAGCAGCAAGCGGCTGTCGAACCAGGCCTTGTGGATGATACGGGCCTCATCGACAGTCACCAGGCCATCGTCAGCCGCATGTACCACCAAGCCTGGCAGTTCCAGCTGGTAACCACTGACATCCAGGCGCGTGATCTGCATCCCCACATCCCGCTCCACTTGGCGTATGAATGCGGCCCGTGCGCGCGCCGGCAACCCCAGGCGATGGGCGAAGCCGCGCAACACGCCAAGCAACCGGGCGGGTGCAGCGATGCTCACTGCCGCCTCCGCGCGCAGCCCCATCTGCAACGCCAGCAACACACTGGCTCCACCCATGGAGTGGCCTATCACCGCGCGCAACGGCGGCAGCTCGGCAGCCGCTTCCAGCAGTGCGCGGGCGAACAACACCACGTGAGCTTGATGACCCGGAGAGCGACCATGTGCCGGCCCCTCCAACGACACCACTGTATGCCCGGCCTGGACCAGGGCCTCGATCAACGCGGCAAACTGGGTGGGGCGCCCTTCCCAGCCGTGCATCAGCAATACTGTCGGCCCCTTGCCCCAACGCAACGCCGAAAGCCCAAATCGCAAGGTGATGCGTTCGGCCTTGGCCAGCAGCGGCAACTCCCACGCTTTTGGGGGCAATGTACGTGGGGTCATGAATGCGCGGCGCATCTTGCCGGCCACATGCTCAGGGGCCAGGTGGCCGAGGGTGCCATTGACGCCACGAATCCAGCTCAGGGTAGTCATCGCCTTGCTCCAGCATTGTGGTTATTCAGATCACCGCCGACTTGGCGGCACGCAATACACGGTCAGAAAGCTCGCCAGTGCCCAAGGCGCGCGCCAGGGCCAGGCCACCGACCATCAGCGCCAGGTCGGCCAGTGCTTTGTCGATGTCTTCGGGGCGATCGACCATTTTCGCGGTCATCAGCTCGATGTGCTCGGCGAGCACCTCGCGGAACACCTCTGGCAGGCGCTGCATTTCGCCCAGGGCGTTGGGCAGCGGGCACGCATGCACTTGCGCGTCGCGGTGCTTGCGCGAAAGGTAGAACGCGGTCACCAACGCCCGGCGCGCCTCGCCGTCCAGGCTGGGGTCGACCTGCGCCAGCAAGTCCCGCCGTTCGCCCAATAACTGGCGAAACGCCTCCAGCATGAGTTCGTCCTTGCTCTCGAAATGGGCATAGAACCCGCCTACCGTCAGGCCTGCAGCCCCCATGACCTGGCTGACGCTTGGCTCAGCGGGCCCCTGCTGAATCAAGGCACTGCGCGCAGCTTCGAGAATCCGTTCGCGGGTTTTGCTCTTTTTGTCGTTCATGGCCACCTCGAATATGATGCTTGTAATATTATAAGCATCATATTTTTTGGCAAGCGAAATTCACGACCACCTGTCGGTGCCCGGAAAAAAGGAAAGGGAGAAAAACAAAAGGCCCATTCAATAAGCGAATGAGCCTTTAAAGTCCCGCAAAACGCGGGTAAACATGGCGTCCCCTAGGGGACTCGAACCCCTGTTACCGCCGTGAAAGGGCGGTGTCCTAGGCCACTAGACGAAGGGGACGTAACCTTCGTGCCGGTTCGTTTTCACAAACCGCGGCAAAATTGGTGGAGCTAAGCGGGATCGAACCGCTGACCTCCTGCATGCCATGCAGGCGCTCTCCCAGCTGAGCTATAGCCCCGAAAACAAAAGGCTCATCCAATAGACGAATGAGCCTCTTTAAGCCCCGCAAAACGCGGGTAAAAGTGGCGTCCCCTAGGGGACTCGAACCCCTGTTACCGCCGTGAAAGGGCGGTGTCCTAGGCCACTAGACGAAGGGGACGTAACCTTCGTGCCGGTTCGTTTTCACAAACCGTGGCAAAATTGGTGGAGCTAAGCGGGATCGAACCGCTGACCTCCTGCATGCCATGCAGGCGCTCTCCCAGCTGAGCTATAGCCCCAGATTTTTAGCCTCGCGGCCCAGCGACATCGTTAAACATCGCTTGTGTAAAACTGGCGTCCCCTAGGGGACTCGAACCCCTGTTACCGCCGTGAAAGGGCGGTGTCCTAGGCCACTAGACGAAGGGGACTAACCTTCTTACCTTCAAGACCCGGTTGCTGGACCCGGTCTTGCTTATCAGCCGTGGCTGCTAAGCGGAATTTGGTGGAGCTAAGCGGGATCGAACCGCTGACCTCCTGCATGCCATGCAGGCGCTCTCCCAGCTGAGCTATAGCCCCACTATGTCGCTCTGAGCAGAATCGCTGGCTGGGTGCCTGGCGTTTCGTTTCGCTCATCGCTGTGGACGGGGCGCATATTAAGATCGGATTGCACGGCTGTCAAACGAATTTTTGAAAATATTCAAAAGTTTTTTCACAGATAACAATCACTTACCGCCCTGCCCTTCTTTTCATGGCATACACGGCCGTTGTAGGAGCGGCCTTGCGTCGCGATAGAGGCGCGAAGCGCCCCCCGATTTGCGGGGCTGCGCTATCGCGGGGGCCGCTTCGCACCCCTTTCGCGACGCAAGGCCGCTCCTACACAGGCGATCAACACCTAATCAGGCGATGTTCGCCAGCAGCTTTTCCCACTCTTTGTTTTCTTTTTTCGACACACCACCCAGCAAGTCCAGAGCCTGGCGCAAGCGGTAGCGGGTCAGGTCCGGGCCGAGGATTTCCATGGCATCGAGCACCGACACAGAGCTGGCCTGGCCGGTAATAGCGGCGAACATCAGCGGCATGGCGTCACGCAGTTTCAGCTCCAGTGACTCGACCACGGCCTGGATGCAACCGGTGATGCGGTCCTTCTCCCACTGGCGCAGGCTTTCGAGCTTCCACAGGATCAACTGGATGACCTGGCGCACCTGATCAGCCGACAGCTTCTTGCTCTCGAACAGCTTGGCATCGAGCTTCAGCGCGCCCTCGAAGAAGAAGCCACCCAACGGCGCAACCTGGCTGAAGGTCTCGACCCGGCCTTGAACATGCGGGGCGATCTTCATCATGTAATCACTGTTGAACGCCCATTTCTGCAAGCGCGCGGCGAACTGTTCGACCGGTAGCTCGCGCAGCCACTGGCCGTTGAGCCAGGACAGTTTTTCGATGTCGAAAATCGGCCCGCCCAGGGAGATGCGCGACAGGTCGAAGTGCTCGACCATTTCGGCCAGGGAGAACTTCTCGCGCTCGTCCGGCATCGACCAGCCCATGCGGCCGAGGTAGTTGAGCATCGCCTCGGGCATGAAGCCCATGCGCTCGTAGAAGGTGACCGAGGTCGGGTTCTTGCGCTTGGACAGCTTGGACTTGTCCGGGTTACGCAGCAGCGGCATGTAGCACAGCTTGGGCTGCTCCCAACCGAAGTACTCGTACAGTTTGATCAGCTTGGGCGCCGACGGCAGCCACTCTTCACCCCGCAGGACGTGGGTGATGCCCATCAGGTGGTCGTCGACCACGTTGGCCAGGAAGTAGGTCGGCAGGCCGTCGTTCTTCATCAGCACCTGCATGTCCATGCGGTCCCATGGGATTTCGACGTCACCGCGCAGCATGTCCGGCACCACGCAGATGCCTTCGCTCGGCACCTTCATGCGGATCACGTGGGGCTCGCCGGCGTCCAGGCGGCGCTGCACTTCTTCAGCGCTCAGCAACAGGGCACGGCCGTCGTAACGCGGGGTCTCGCCACGGGCCATTTGCTCGGCGCGCATCTGCTCCAGCTCTTCAGCGGTGCAGAAGCAGTAGAACGCATGGCCGGCATCGACCAGTTGCTTGGCGTATTTGGCGTAGATCTCGCCACGCTCGCTCTGCCGGTAAGGGCCGTGCGGGCCACCGACGTCCGGGCCTTCGTTCCACTCGATGCCAAGCCAGCGCAAGGCGTCGAAGATCTGCTGTTCCGACTCGCGGGTGGAGCGCAGTTGGTCGGTATCTTCGATGCGCAGGATGAACTCGCCGCCGTGCTGCTTGGCAAAGCAGTAGTTGAACAGGGCGATGTAGGCGGTGCCGACATGGGGGTCGCCCGTGGGCGATGGCGCGATACGCGTGCGTACGGTGGTCATGGAAGGTCTCGAACGAAAGATGAAACAAAGGCGGGATGTTAGCAGGGAGCAGGCACCCGGCTCCAGCAATGGCGCGAACGACACTTGTCGAATTGCCGTCCGTCGCTGTTAAATTTGTTTACATTTCTGGAACCATAGTCCTCATGCCTGCTCAACTCAAACGCCGCCTGCTGATCTTCTTTATCGTGGTTGCGGCCATCGCCCTCGCCTTCCTGGCCCACTGGTACTTCAAGGGGCGCTTTTACGAAAGTACCGACAACGCTTACGTTCAGGGCGAAATCACCCGTATTTCCAGCCAACTTGGCGCGCGTATCGAAGATGTACGGGTGCAGGACAACCAGCACGTGGTCAAAGGCGAACTGCTGGTACGCCTGGAAGCCGCCGATTTTCAACTCGCCGTCGAGCGCGCCCGAGCCGCCCTGGCAACCCGTGAAGCGGAACACGTGCAAGCTGAAAGCCGCCTGACGCAACAAGGTAGCTTGATCGCTGCGGGCCAGGCCCAGGTCGCCGCCAACCAGGCCACGCTCAACCGCTCACGCCTGGACCTCAACCGCGCAGAAGCCCTGCGTAAGCCTGGCTTCGTGTCCGAGGAGCGGGTGACTACCCTTTCGGCAGAAAGCCATGTCGCCAGCTCCCAGGTCGACAAGGCACGCGCCGACCTGCAAAGCCAGCGCCAGCAGGTCAATGCCCTGACCGCCGAGCTCAAACGCCTCGATGCGCAGATCGCCAATGCCCGTGCCGACCTTGCCCAGGCCGAATTGAACCTGGCCCGCTGCGAGATCCGCGCCCCGATCAGCGGCACCATCGGCCAACGCAACGCACGCAACGGTCAGGTGGTACAGGCTGGCGCCTATCTGCTGTCGATCGTGCCCGACGAAGACATCTGGGTGCAGGCCAACTTCAAGGAAACCCAGATTGGCCACATGCAACCAGGGCAGCGCGCCGAATTGCTGTTCGACAGCTACCCAGACACCCCCATCGAAGCCCGGGTCAACAGCCTGTTCGCAGCCTCCGGCGCCCAGTTCAGCCTGCTGCCACCGGACAACGCCACCGGTAACTTCACCAAGGTGGTGCAGCGCATCCCGGTGAAGCTGACCTTCAGCGCCGACAACCCGCTGCATGGCCGCATCCGTCCCGGCATGTCGGTCACCGCCACTGTCGATATCCGCACCGAGGATGAAGGCCGCAATGGCCGGTGATCAGTTGCTCCGGCCCACTGCCGAGCCCACCCGGCGCGACTGGATTGCGGTGATGAGCGTGATGCTCGGCGCCTTCATGGCCGTGCTCGACATCCAGATCACCAACTCATCGTTGAAGGACATCCAGGGCGCACTTTCCGCGACCTTGGAAGAAGGCTCGTGGATCTCCACCTCCTACTTGGTGGCGGAAATCATCATGATCCCGCTGACCGCCTGGCTGGTGCAGTTGCTGTCCGCCCGGCGCTTGGCGGTGTGGGTTTCGGCCGGCTTTTTGCTGTCGTCCCTGCTCTGCTCCATGGCCTGGAACCTGGAGAGCATGATCATGTTCCGTGCACTGCAGGGCTTTACCGGTGGCGCGCTGATCCCCCTGGCCTTCACCCTGACCCTGATCAAGCTACCCGAGCACCACCGCGCCAAGGGCATGGCCATGTTCGCCATGACGGCCACCTTCGCGCCCTCGATCGGCCCGACCCTGGGTGGGTGGCTGACCGAGAACTGGGGCTGGGAGTACATCTTCTACATCAACATCCCGCCAGGCTTGGTGATGATCGCTGGGCTGCTGTACGGGCTGGAGAAAAAAGAGGCGCATTGGGAGCTGCTGAAGAGCACCGACTATGCCGGCATCGTCACGCTCGGCCTGGGGCTGGGCTGCCTGCAGGTCTTTCTCGAGGAAGGCCATCGCAAGGATTGGCTGGAATCGAACCTGATCGTCAGCCTGGGCACCGTCGCCCTGATCAGCCTGATTACCTTTGTCATCCTGCAGTTTTCCAAGCCGCACCCTTTGATCAACCTGCGCATCCTCGGCAACCGCAACTTTGGGCTGTCGAGTATTGCCAGCCTGGGCATGGGGGTCGGGCTGTATGGCTCAATCTATTTGTTGCCGCTGTACCTGGCGCAGATCCAAGGCTACAACGCCCTGCAGATCGGCGAGGTGATCATGTGGATGGGGGTACCGCAGTTGTTTCTGATTCCGCTGGTGCCCCAGCTGATGAAAGTGGTCTCGCCGAAAATACTGTGCGCATTAGGCTTCTGCCTGTTCGGGGCCGCCAGCTTTGGCTCGGGGGTACTTAACCCGGACTTTGCGGGGCCGCAGTTCAACCACATCCAGATCATTCGGGCACTGGGGCAACCGATGATCATGGTGACCATTTCGTTGATTGCCACGGCCTATATCCAGCAACAAGATGCAGGGTCGGCATCGAGCCTGTTCAACATCCTGCGCAACCTGGGTGGGGCCATTGGCATTGCCTTGCTGGCCACCTTGCTGGATGCGCGGACCAAGGTGTACTTCGACTACCTGCGCGAATCGGTGGTGCCCAGCAACCCACAGGTGGCAGAGCGCTTGGCGCAACTGGCGGAGCGACTGGGCAGTGAGACGGCGGCGCTTGGCAAGCTGAGTGAGATCACCCATCAGCAGGCGCAGATCATGGCGTACAACGATGCCTTCCACTTTGTCGGCATCGGCTTGGCGGTGAGCATGGTAGCGGTACTGTTGACGCGCAAGCTGCCGGAGGGGTTGAAGGCTGGGGAGGCTCATTGAGCTGATTTGTTTGTTGCCTGTGCCGGCCTCTTCGCGGGGCAAGCCCGCTCCCACAAATGCCCACTGACTTTGAGAGCTGCGTTCATCCTGAGACAAGCCCGCTTGTATGGTTAGACTTGAAGGGGTGGTGGGACTAAATGCCCGATTCTGACTGTTCGCAGCAGTACAGACCGTGGGAGACATCGCCCCACCCCTTCCACCAAAGCGCCGATAAAGAATG
>Ga0213823_1000518_pt1 | contig 31607 bp, 32 predicted proteins | sample MC6MC0907MG_FD_179887 | JGI IMG/M metagenome (GOLD analysis project Ga0213823, IMG submission 179887) | Enriched soil aggregate microbial communities from Iowa State University, Ames, United States - MC6-MC0907-MG | ecosystem: Environmental > Terrestrial > Soil > Unclassified | place: USA: Iowa...
CCCATTCCGCCCGCGATAACAATTAAAATCAGTACCAGTTGCATAGCAAACTCTCTCCGGTTGTCTAAGCGCAAAAGATTACACCTGGCCTGAGATGTGAAAAATGCCATAATTCAGGAAACACCTTTGCAGGATTTGCATCAATGCATGGCGCAGGCAATATCAGTATCCGTTCTCTTTTAATCTTTATTGACGTGTATGAAACGCAGAATTTTTCCGTGGTCGCGCGCCGTGAAGGAATATCGGCTTCGCAGGTTTCACGAGTTATCCATCATCTTGAAGACGCGCTCGGTCAGCAGCTTTTTTATCGCAACACACGCGCGGTCATTCCGACTGAAAGTGGCCACCTTTTTATCCGGCACGCGCGCGCCATGGCCGGTAATTTTGAGGATGCGCGTCGTGAACTGGATGAACGTGCGCTGGAGCCTTCAGGTTTAATTCGTATTAATGCCCCGGTATTTTTCGGACAGCGGCATGTGGCCCCAGGACTACCGGGTCTGACGGCGCGTTACCCCCGTCTGACCATTGAGCTGACGCTGACCGATGATTACATCGATCCACACAGGGATGCCGCCGACGTCATTTTCCGGATTGGCGTTCTGGCTGACTCTTCCTTTCATGCGCGCGTTTTCGGACAGCAGTTTTATCACCTGGCTGCGTCGCCTGCGTATCTGGATAAATACGGTATGCCTGAATGCCCGGAGGATCTCGGACGCCACAAATGCCTTGTCTACAGTGGATCTTCCGGTCCAAACCGCTGGCTGGTTCGCAAGCCAGGTGAGGAGTGGGTGCACTATCCCGTGTCGCCACTGATGTCATCCAATAACGCAGAGACTTTGCTTATTGCGGCTCTGGGCGGGATGGGCATTGTGCTTTTTCCGGACTGGCTGATTGCTGAAAGACTGAAAAGCGGTGAGCTGATCGCGCTACTGACCGATATGGATACCTCTATTAAAACGGAGCCACAGAACATTGCAGCTATTTACCCCCACACCCGCCATCCGCCGCTGAACGTCAGGGCGGTTATCGATTACTATCTTGAGGTGTTTGGTTCACCGCTTTACTGGCAGTCGGAGGGGTAAGTTCAGGCTGGTAATGGAGCACATCCGGCATCAGTTTTTTCCAGGCTTAGAAAGTGAATCGGTGACCTTGAGCAACATCTTGCGGTTGCTGATTACGGGGGCCGAGCAAAGGGTTACGCAGCGCCTCAACTGGCAATCTCTGAGAGTGTCCATTACTATCCAAAATCTATGGATGTGAACATTTTCGGCTTTATGCCAGCACTACTGCCTGTTGCACTGTCCCCCGGCGCAAGCTTCACTCTCGTTATGAACAGTGCTCTCGCTGGTGGTCACAAAGGCCTAATCAGAACGCTCGCCGGAACAGCGTTGGGCATATACACCCATGCGGTTTTAATCGGGCTGGGTGTGACTGCTGTGCTCATCTCGTCCCCGGCAGCGTTTGCAGTGCTCAAAGTTGCCGGAACGGCCTATCTGCTCTGGTTGGGCGCGATGCTTATCCGCAGTGGGATAACGGTCAATACAGGCGGGTTTAGGGATTCAAAGCATGCGGTGACGTTAAAAGAGGCGTGGCTTGCGAATGTTTTGAACCCAAAAGCCATCCTTTTCTATGTGACGGTCGTTTCACAGTTCGCAGGGATCAAGGGAGGCGTGAGCAATTACCTGACGCTGGCATCTGTGCATGTCGTGGTGATGAGCGTTTGGCTTTTTTCAATTAGTCAGACACTGATTTTTTCAGTTAAAAAAACGAACCCGTTAATGCTCAAAAAATACGTCAACATTGCCGGCGGGATGTTGCGCATTGCTTTTTCGCTTCATAGCCTGATAAAGGGATAATGCCCACATTTGGCAAAGCGTTGCCGTTATGATTCAGGCCGTCAGCTACGGATGACGAGTGGTTATTGTATAAGTGGGGAGAGATTTACTCCCCACGCTTTATTGACGATGCTACACAATTTCCATTTTAGTTTGTTCTGCGCGGCCTGGTGAACCACAGCCAAATCCCGATACTTCCCAGGCTGAATATGGAAATGCTATAGAGCGCAGTAATGGCACCCACATTATGCGCGATGACACTGGTTATTCCGGTTGAAACAGTAGCGACCAAAACCTGCGCCCGCCATGTCATTGCGCTGGCTTTTGCAACCTGTGTATCTGCGAAGTTTTTAAGTACGCCGAAGGTCCCTAAAGCAAACACAATATTAGAGGCCATGTGCGCAATGAAAATTATCACAAGTCCAGCAAAAGGGAATCCGGCGGTTAAAGGCAACAAGAAATAGCTTCCAATGTAGCCGCTCAGGCACAGCAGCAACAGCCCGTTTTTAGTGGAATAGTGCTGCAATTTACTGGCGTCAAGAATAAGCGGGCCACAAAGTTGTCCGAGGCTTCGCGCAAAAATCAGTGGTAGTGCCAGCCCGGCTGAATCTTGAGGACTAATTTCCTGTGCCAGAGCAGGTAACAGTGCCATTGCCGGAGAACCCACAGCCGCAAGCGCAGGTAAAAGCATAACGCTTCGTTTTTGCAGAGGAGATAAACATCGCCAGAGTAGCTTATGGGTGACAGGTGGGGTGTTTTCAGATTTCATCGTGATCGCCTGAAAAACAGAGGCAGATACGAGAAGCAAAGCTATAGAAGCGACAAAGCTCAGAGCATCGATGGCAAGGAGATCTGTTAGAGAAACCCGGTCGAACATTAAAACGCCTAATCCGGTACCTAATAAAACCTGAGAAGCAAAAAGTAGGGTTTCCATTGCGGTTGCTGCAGGTAATTCTTCATGATGCAATCCGCGTTTGAACAGCAAAGTCAGAGCAGGATAACTCATGCCGGTGAATAGCGCTTCCCAACACTGGACCGCAAGTAAAGCCGGAATATTGTGGTAGAGCAAACCATATAAGGGAAAAACAAGTCCCAGTAGACCGAGTATCTCTGTAAAAATCAGGATTCGGAGGGGGGAAACTGTGTTACACAGCGCCTCTCCCCAGAGACTCCCTATAAAACCAGGCAGCATAGAGAGCATATAAACCAGGGTCAGAGTCGCAGCAGAAGCGTGCCAGTGTAAAAGTTGACCGAAAACGATTACCTGCGTAAGACCATTGCCCAGCGATGACAAGATATAAGCAAAACCAAGGAAGCGCAGCCAACCATGGCTACGCAATGCGCGGATAAGCGCAAGCAGCAAAGTATTCATGCAGAGAGATTCTCATCTTTAATAACATACGCCCACACAACCAACAGGCCATGCGGAAAGTAAAAACTGTTAAAAGACAGAATCTTTACATCGGAGAAATACCCTCATAGAAGCAGATTCAGCACTGTATCACAGAAAAAGTAGACAGCAAGCTGGAAGCCGAAACGTCCGCTCCCTCATATATTCTCATACCGATTTTGAAGCGCTACGCATCTTTATCCGCAACGGTTATCAGGCGGGCGGTGAGACGTAACGCTTTATTGTTCCGGATGGTGAAATAAAAAGGTAACGGATGATCTCAACGGACTATTAGCGCCACGATCGCGGCAAGCGCTGGAAGCGCCTGCACATAAAGTATCTTCCGACTGGCGGTTACCGCTCCAAAAATACCTGCAACCAGCACGCAGATCAGAAAGAAGAATATCACCGAAACACCGCGTTCGCCGAGCCATAACCCCCACAGCAATCCCGCCGCCAGAAAGCCGTTGTACAGCCCCTGATTCGCAGCGAGAACGCGGGTTTCGCGCGCAAAGTCGGCGCTCAAATTAAAAGCCTTCTGTCCGGTTTTGGTGTTCCACAAAAACATTTCGAGCACCAGAATATAGAGATGGATGACGGCAACGACAGCGACAAGAAGAGTAGCAAACACGGGCGGCCTTACAGGGTGAGGGCAGATGAAAGGGAGTATAGATAATTCCAGCGGGGGCGGCAGGCTGATTCGCCACCAGTATGAAAATTCGTTATCATCCGCTCCCACTCTTTATCCGTGCAGCCTGATGTCTACGATTATCGATACCTTTATTGCCCCACCGTGCCTCGACGAGATTGAAATTCTCTATCAGGACGCACATCTGGTGCTGATCAACAAACCGGCGGGGTTGTTGAGCCTTTCGGGGAAAAATCCGCAGAATCTCGACTCGGTGCATTATCGGCTGGTGAAGATTTTCCCTGGCTGCAGCCTCGTGCACCGCCTGGATTTCGGCACGTCCGGGCTGATGGTGGTGGCCCGCAATAAGGCTATCAATGCGGCGCTGTGCCAGCAGTTTAGCGAGCGTCGCGTGAGCAAGATCTACACTGCGCTGCTGTGCGGGCATCTGGACGATAACGAGGGGGTGATAGATGCAGCGATTGCCAAAGATCCGGCGCTGTTCCCGCTGATGTCGATTTGCGCCATCACGGGCAAGCCCGCGCGCTCTCGCTATCGGGTGGTTGAACGTATTTATCAGGAAAGGGAAGGGGTGTTACTGCCGTTGACGCGGGTCGAGCTGACTCCGGAAACCGGGCGCACCCATCAGCTGCGTATTCACTGCCAGCAGCTGGGGCACCCTATTTTAGGCTGCGATCTATATGGTGGCCTCACGCTGGCAGGTACCGGGCGCACGCCGCGTCTGATGCTGCACGCCAGCGAGCTGCACTTTATGCATCCCGTGAGCGAAGAGCGCATCACGGCGCGTAATGCCAGCACGTTCTGACCGCAAACGTCATTACCACATCAAATCATCAGGCACTTTGAAATCGGCGTATGGGTCGTCCTCGTCCTGCTCTTCCTGACTCAGGGCGCTGTTCAGTACGATACTGTCTGCATCACGCTGGGCGATTTTATCCGCGACGCTTGCCGGAATAATCGCGTACTGACTTTCACTTGCCCCGTCCACCACCAGGCGCGCGATGGCGAGACGGCCACTAATCAGCTGCGTCTGCGTCGTTTTATCGACAACGATCTTTTTGATGAGGTTGTTATCGGTGAAGTTGAAATCGATGTTCCCGCGTGACACCACGATGCGGTTCATCTCAATCAGCTGTTTCACCTGTGCTTTAAACTCTTTCGCCAGCGTCGCCTGTTTTTGCTGTTCACTCAGCTGCTTATCACGTTCGAACTGGGCTTTTTTGTTCTCTTCCACCGCTTCACGCGCCTCACGAGCCTGCACGCGGGATTTCTTCGCCGTTCTCTGAACTTTGGCCATTTTTTTGCTGGTGACCAGGCCTGCTTTGAGCATCTGCTCTTGTAAGGTAAGTTTTGTCATCTTCGTATCTGAACCTGTTTGAAATTTGCCGGGATTATACCTGTAATTTTATACAAATAAAAAATCCACGCCGGAGCGTGGATTTGATAAGAGTTGTTGTTGCTGATATCTCGTCAGACAACAAATTTTATTTAGACGTTGAACGGTGATTTATAATGTATTTATTTGTTATTTAACATTTTTATTATGGAGTTTTATTTTAATACTCATCATTGTACTCACTTTTGTTGATGTTGTTGTCTGAGGCGGGTTACTGCCGCTATTCATTTGATTTTCAATGACTCTGGCAGCAGTACATCGATCTCATGTATTTTCGCAAATCTACCAAATAGTGGGGCAGTACCAAAAACATGCTGAGCTGACCCGCCTTGGCAGACGTTCCTGCCCTATAGTTTGAGCATAATGAGGAGAGTCTGGGTAGTGTAATCGTTCATGAAATAACTAGGTCAGGGGGCGTCAACCTTGATGGTAACTGTCACGAAAACGCTTTTGCAGAAAGCTTATGCCTGCTACTGAGACGGAAGAAGAAGCCTGCTGCGGTTCATTTTTTTATGATATCCCCTTCAAATCGCAAATAATTTTGTCATTAAAATAACCAATGAGCTCCACATACTCCCTTAATACGTGCAATAATCTCTCATAGAACGATAAGAAGAAATTGGGGAATATTGTTCATGTCACTAATCGTGAGTGTGTTGCGTGCGAGTCATGGGGATTCAATTCTAATCCGCGCTGACGCCAACTCAACCAAGCCATTTCTGATTCTGGTTGACGGAGGACCGTCTGATTGCTTCCAGAAAAAGCAGGGGCCCAAAATTATCCCCGGCCCATTGCAGGAATGCCTTGGTACCCTTGCAGAGAACAATATCGTACTCGATCTTGTCGTGATGACTCATGTGGATGACGATCACATAGGTGGACTGCTCAGGGCCATTCAAGCAGAACCGTATCAACAGGTCTTAGGCTCCAATGTATGGTTCAACTCTGGTCGGCTAATTGCTAGTGAACTGGCAGAAAATATACCTGAAGGTACTGATATTCAGATTATGGCTGCCGGTGGGCGGCAGACAAGCATCGCGCAAGGAATAGCATTTGATGACCAATTGTGTCGAATGGGCGTTTCAGATCGGAGCTTGAAAATTGCTTGCGAAAAAATTGTCTTCAGTTGGGGGGAGATAACTATTCTTTCGCCTCAAGAAGAGCAGCTTCGCTCGCTTGCAAAAAAATGGGAGCATGAAGAATCAAATTTGTTTACATCAGGTCCTTCGAACGATTACGGATATTCTCTCGACGAGTTGCTTGAAAGCGATGTCTTCGAGGAAGATAAGTCAGTTCATAATGGTAGTTCTATTGCTTTTTTGATTGAGTCGGGGGACGCTAAGGCACTATTTCTTGGTGACGCCCATGCACCTACTATTTGTACGAGCCTTCGCAATCTTGGTTATTCAGAGGAAGAACCATTAACTGTAGGATTATGCAAGTTGTCCCATCATGGAAGTAAGGCGAACACCAGTATGGAATTACTTTCGCTTATAAAAAGTGAGGTGTTCATTGTCTCAACGAATGGTTTAAGACATGGCCTTCCAAATAAAAGGACGATTGCTCGTATTAAGTCCGTCTCGCCCAACAGTTCTGTATTGTTCAACTATCCAGGGCTGAAAGAGAGGATGTTCAATACTGAAGAGTTAAATGATCTTGGGCCATTCGTTCAAGATATCCAAGGAGACATTTCGCTGTGATGTTGGAGCAACAAAAACTAAGCACCGTTATTGTCAACAACGGTAGCGGGGTAGCTGTGCCAGCCATGACTGCTCAGTATTCCTATGTGCTCACCGCTCGTCACAACCTCCAAGCCGATCCCAAGAAGCGCGAAACACTACTGCGACCTGAAGAAATTAGAATTACTTACCGAGATGGTCAAATAATTAAACCAAAAGAGATCTTCTCATCGCTTACGGAAGACGCAGCAATTCTTCTTATTGAGGGCGTTCAGATTGAACCAATTGCTTACTCTAACGACTTTGTCGAAGATCAAGCAAGAATAGCGATACTCGGATACCCTGCGACTCGTCGAACCGGGACGGAAAACAGTCTGAAGACTTTCCGAGGTGAGATTCAAGATTTCGAATTTAAACGGATAGATGTCTCAACAAGTTCATTTGCAACTCAAGATGAAATCATGGGGCTTTCGGGGGGAGGTGTTTTCTCCAAACGACAAAATGAATGGGTACTAATTGGTATCGAATACAGTATGGAGGGGCCGGAGAATGAGAGCCAGAACTGGCTTAGCTGCGTAAGGATCGGCATCTTCGAAAAAATAATTGCAGATAGCTCTTTTCAGGAGTTAAGCCTCGCCCCAATTTTGCCGCCATATCTCTTAGACTTTTTGCGGCTAGTGGAAGATTCATTTCCGTTAGAGGGGTTCGAATGCGAACGAACAAAAACGCTACTTCGCCAGATGTTGTGGGATGTTGCGAAAGAAAATCTAACCGGGAAATGTCCGTCACCCCACTCAATTATGCAGAAGTTTGGCGAGCAGCTTTTAGTTGCTGGCGACCCTCAGTACAGGCTCGCAGACAGGAAACTATGGCTTTCATGGGTAGAGTTTCTAGTAATGTGCGTGCTTCTGGATAACCCTCGAGAAATAGACCATGATTACATTGAAAAGTTACGGAAAAGACGCCGTCTTTTTTACAGCGGCTCTGATAAAGAATGGACATCTTACTTAGAAGCTATCGCAAAGTCGAATTTCAATGGACTCGAATCCGATGGTGTGGTTTTAATTACAACTAACCGCCCTCCTATCAAAACACGGCCAGCAGTATCTTTGTCGAAACTTGTTACGGATATTTGTCGTCCAAATGGTGCGAGTTTTGATATTGGTGCATCTGCTCAGGCTCCTAAAGATCTCAAACTGATGCACATTGATGGGTTGAATAGAGATTGCTTAGTCCTGAACGAGCATCAATATCCTCATGGTGATGCATTCGATCGCGACGTTGCAATAAAACTTATCACAGAGGCCTATCGTGCAGCTAAAGCTCAGTGAAATTGAAAAAAAATATCTAGATCAGCAATTTCCGGATATCCATTTTTCTTTCTACCAATCGACCGACATAGAGCATTTTATTAGTTGCTTCGTCGCACGTGTCCCTAATCATCAAAGCTGCAAAGATAACTGGCTCAACATAACTACTGAAATCGCCATTAACTTTCAAGCTGCTTTAACAAGTGAATTGGCATTGTGGAACATCTATCTTGTATTCATTTGTCCAGAGCAGATCGATAAGCATTTAAAGTATCAAATCGAAAATAACAGATTTGCCTTGAGAAAGATTGTTCTCGCTTCGAAAATAGATGAAACAACGTGGGAACAACAAATAAGAGATATGCTAGGAAGAGCGATCTTAGGGGATGATCTTGAACTTGATTCTGCTTTAGACCGAGCATGCACTGTCCCATTAATAACTACAGACGATAATTTTATACGCCGGGCGCTTACAAATATTCCTAATATCCCTCTGGATGGGAAAGAAAAGTCCATTCAAATCAGAAGAAAACAAATCGAAGAATTATTGGTGCAGGTGACAAAATATGAAAATTAAAAAAGTCATTGTAGAAGGGTTCCGTGCTTACCAAACTAAAGAAGATGGAACTTTTGACTTCTCAACGCCCACAGGTGAATGTGCAAACTTCGTATCCCTGTATGCTCCGAATGGTTTCGGCAAGACCTCGTTTTATGATGCTGTTGAATGGGCATTGACAAACAATATAGGTAGATTTGTAAGAGATTATACTAGAACGGAAAATGACAATCTTTCCAAATCGCAAAATCAACCGAGCAAAAAACAGTACATCCTGCGGAACCGCTTTATCAAAGACACAGATCCTTCTCGTGTCACAGTTGTGTGTGATAAAGGTGAATCGAGAGTAAAAAATGTGCCGAAAGCCAAAAGTGGGAGCCGAGATTATCTTTTCAAAAGAGAGGCGTTGGAGAAAGGATTAGAAGCCCTCTCCGATGTTTTCCTTTCTCAAGAGGCAATCGACGCATTTATAAGAGAAGAAAAACCAGAGGCTCGTTATGCTCGGTTCATGTCAACGTTCGGCGATGAGGACGAAGCCTATCGTGCGAACTTAACCGCACTCAAAAGAGAGCTATCGATAATTCTAAGGGCTTCTGAAGACGAAATTGTACAATTGAAGAAGATTGCTGACGTACCCATAAGGGAAACAATCTTTAAAGACATTAATGAAACAATTGATGCGCTAAATATTTCAAATGAGAATGTTTCACAAATTGATAAAACATTCGATGATGATTGCGAACGAGAAATCATCAGTCTTATTACAAAGAGAACTCACGATCTCCAAGCGAAAGCACATGACGCGAGAAATTCTATTGAAGAACTTTTAATCACTGCAAGTAAGAGCGAAGAAATTTTCACTGCGAAGCAGAAAAAAGACTCTAAGAAAGCACTCCTTGGCCAAGTGGTCTCGCGTCGAGTTTCAGTAGCTAAACGCGAAGAGCTTGTCGCATCAGTCTTATCGCTAAAAGGCATTCTTCAGGCGGAATCGAGCCGAGAAAGCAAATTAATCGAAGTCGCAAGTAAATTGCCTGATTTTCGATTAATTAATGAAAAAATAACAATCGCGCGTAAGAATTTACTGCTTATACAGCAGAATTTGTACAAAATCCAAGGGGAAGCTCAGAGCTTCACTCAGAGAAGAGATGAGTCCCAACGCTTACTGGCCGAACTTGAGGTGGCAACAAACAGTTTGCTGGAACTACAAAATGCTTCAACTTCAATCTTTCCTCAAATTGCAGAACTGACTAATTCAGTTCCCATCCGCGAAGCAGAGAGGTCGGCCAAGAAACTTCGTCAGCAAGCACTTGCAACGAAGATATCTCAAGAGCGCGAAGAGCTCATTAGAGTAGAAGCTATCGAAATTAACGAAGAGCGAATTGATAGCACTGACTTAGCCGCGCTCTTGAGGGAGCCGTTCTCAACTTTGCCGCTGAAAGCCGCAATCTTGAAGCGAAATGCAAGGGCTGAGGAGTTTAATGAAGCATCAAAAAAACTTGATCAGATTCGAACGCATACCAGCCAAGTTGCCAACCTGATTGAGTTAGGGGCTAGCCTACTATCTATGTCTCACTCTAAAGAATGCCCTCTATGCGCACATCAGCACCCCTCACATCAGTCTCTAATGGACGCTTTAGTTAACAATAAAGCGTTGTCTTACATCGAGTCTGCCGCATTGAAAGCAAAGGAGATGTGCAGAGCTGCATTGGAAGAAGCATCTGAAAATGTTACTAGTCAGATTTTAGAATGGGCTGCTGCAAAAACACGGGTTAGCCTATCTTTGAGGAGTTCAATTGAGAGAGATGAGAGCGAATTCCGAGCGTTAACACTTGAGCTCGAAAAAATAGAACAGTTACTATCAGAAACAAATCTACAACTCGCCGCGCTAAAATCTCGAGTGAATAATCTCCCGGAGAAACAACTCAATTCAAGCATTGCTAAGCAGCTCCATGAACTGACTAAGCGTCGAACTACAGAACTTAAGGATCTTGAAGATAGCTCCTCAAAAATCACTCAATTACAAAGAGTTATCAAAGAAGAACAACAAAAATATGAGCAAATTAATGCAGAAGTCACTTTAGCCGAAAATAGCGAACTTGTGAATGAAATAAGTGAGTATTGCATAAACAATGCAATTCAACCGGAACAAATTCAGCTTTCAATAGAGCAAGGACGGGCAGAGATTCAAAAACGGATCGCAGCGACTCTTACCCGTATAGATTTGTTGCAAGGAGAAGTCATCGCCCTAGACCTCAATGATCCTACTTTAGCTTCAACGACGATCGAAGAACTCAATAAAAATGAACTCGATCTACGTAGCGACATTCTCAATTCAGACATGGTTATCGTACCATTCGTAGCGACTATCAAGCGATATTTTCCATCTTATGAAGATTCCTGGAACGCCCAGATTTTGCATGAGTACCTATCAACTGCTGTATTGCAAAGAAAGGAAGAAGAAGAACAAACTATCCATACCCTTCGCCAATATTCTCTATTAGGAGAACAGTTGACCGGAATAAAACCATACATTGAGTCCTTAGTCGCTAGGGGAAAACTGGAAGAGGCGCTTCTTGAAATTCAGAAAAAAAAGGCTTTGAACGCATCCATTGAAGCAGAGTATTCTTTAACGATCAATCGGTTGAGAAATAGAATCAACGGCTTCTTCTACACTGACTTAATTAATGCGATCTATCGTAAGATTGATCCTCATCCTGATTTCAAAGAAGTGCAATTTGACTGTGATTTCCCCGAGGAATCAATACCAAAACTGAACGTTCTTGTCTCAGATTCACAAGGAGATGTTATCGCGCCAAATCTTTATTTCAGTGCTGCGCAGCTTAACATCCTTAGTTTGAGTATTTTTCTGGCCCGAGCACTTCATGTGAAAACAGCTGATGGTACCGACGTAAGATGTATTTTTATTGATGATCCTATTCATTCGATGGACTCCATTAATGTCCTTTCTACCATCGATATGTTGCGTACAATTTCAAAGAAATTCGATAGGCAAATCATTCTTTCAACGCATGATAGAAACTTCTTCGACCTGCTGCAGAAGAAAGTTCCTCAGAAAGAGTATCTTTCTAAATTCATTGAGCTGGAAACATTTGGAAAAGTCATGTCTACAAACGTACGTTCTGAAAATGATGTAGATTTGGTTGATTAGGGAATGATTAAATTAAATAAAATTGATGGTATCTTAAGCAGGGCTTCACTTGTTTCACAAATTCTGGTGGAGATTTTTGCTATATATTTATATTCCTACACGGTGCGCCCAATGTTTAATCGTCAAAAATTATTGTAGTTACATTAATACGTCTTTTATGTGAGGATGGCTTAAATATGTATGAGGCTAGAGAGTTTGAAGTTTTGGTTGAAGAAATATTCAATGCCACAGAATATTTCGAAACTGTAAAAAAGCAAGAGCAATACGATCTGCATTTAGAAAAAGATGGTAGCCAATATGTTGTCGAAATAAAATATTATCGAACCATGAGAGCTCAATCACAGTTAATTAATAAAGCACTTAACTTTTTGAGTAAAGTACAGGAACGTAAGCAAGATGAAATTGATGACGGAGTCATTGCTATTTTAGTTGTTTCATCCTACTTGGAGCTAGAACTCAAGCAAACAATTGAAGAAGATAATGACATTATTGTTATAGATTTATTAGATCTTATTAGTTTGACTAGTCACTCACTTGATTTAAGAGATAAGTTAGTTAGATTTTTGGAGATTCCTGATGATATTTTAATTAATCAAAGGGGCCGTGACATAGATGACATTTTAATTAGACTTCAAGGGGAGGACGGGGGGGAGATTTGTTGTCAACAAATGGAATGCTTGGATGAAGATTTAGTAGATAGTTATTCTGAGTATTTGATAGACAAGCTTAAAATCTTGCCACCTGGAAAAGATAATTGGAAAAAATATGAAGAGCTAATGGTCACTATTCTAAAATACTTATTCGAAGGTGACTTAAATGGATGGGAGAGTCAGTATGAAAGCGAAAATAAGTTGAATAGATATGATTGTGTATGCAGTATTAAGAAGAATACTGATTTTTGGAGTTTCGTAGTTGAACAGTTGAAATCAAATTATATCCTCTTGGAGTTCAAAAACTATACTGGCGAGATAGGTCAGGGAGAGGTTCTTACTACTGAAAAATATCTTTATGATAATGCATTTCGAAAAATTGCTCTAATATTTTCTCGCAAAGGTGCAAATGCATCAGCATTAGAGATGTGCAATGGGGCAATGAGGGAAAATGGTCGTTTAATTCTTGTGTTAAGTGATGATGATATTATTGAAATGCTCTTTCGTGAAGATAGAGGAGACGATCCTTCGGATTATTTATTCGATAAAGTGGATAAATTTCTCATGAAGTTATCGAGATAAAAAATAACTAGGCATTGTATAGATGTAAATATTATGACTAGCTGATTATAAAAACTTAATTGCTCGATTTATCATTAGGAACGGTTAGTGCATGGGGACGATGATATTATTTTCCTGGAGATGTAGTTTTTACATGTGCTTTAGATACCGGTGTATCCCTAGAATGGCTTGCTACAGGAAAAGGAAGTTCTTCAGAGGATGCTGGTCAAAGCGCTTGTCTGACAGTTATTCAGTGCTCAAAAAGTACAATATTGATTCAGATCTTTTAGAAGATAGTGGTGAGTAGACTTGCGATCAGTCACTAATTCAGCCACAATCAGAACATTGTAGTTTTGTGGAAAAAGACACGAATCTTGGATTATATATTTTGTGCAAAAAAGTTTAGGTAATAGACGATGGTTAATTGATATTGACGGCAGTCGCGATGTGTATGAAGCAAGTAGGCCTCCAGGCAATACCATCATGCTAAAGAATGGCACTGCGGATTTTAAATACGCTGTTATCAATGTCCTGCGTCTGACTAAATAAAACTATAAAAAACATTCATTCTTAAATTATGCTTATTTAATTATTATTTTTGCACCTGATATATACAAATTTGACTTTCAAAGGATTACAAATGAACAATGTTATAAAAACATATAATTTAATAAACGGCATTAATCTAACCTTAAGTAAAGATGCATTGAATCATATAATTTATGGTGACATTAATACCAAGCCCGTTGAAATGGATGGTCGACGCGTTACTAAAAAAGTATTGGCTGGAGGGCTTCATTCTGTAAGCGGATGGGACTTATTTAAACAAGAACACACTAATGTCAAGCACCTTTATGATTATAGATCAGATGTTGATGAAGATTGGTTTTATGCGAGAGAACTTCAAAATGAAGTAATTTTATTGAAGTTGCCTTCAACTTTAATGACGTCAAAAGCCGCTAAAATGACTAAGTTCCCTGAAAATTATTATAAGTCAGGTTATCTATGGAAAACGTTATTTCCAGTCTATGTAGATGAGAGTAATTTTGTAGGTTTTCTTGATGAGGTTCTAGAAAATATTAATTATAGGGAATCGTCAGGTGGAGAATTGGTTGGCTATATGAACTGTTCAGAACCATTAAGAATGATTAGAGTTTCTGTTCTTCACCGAGATGGAAAAATAAATTCGGTCTATCCTTCATGGTCTCAACCGAATACTGGCAACAATGGAAAGCCGTTCTCATATTTTGACAATATAGGTCACTTCATTGCATCTTCTACAGTGCTTTACGACAGAACAGAAGATCATAACCTCTTCAATAATAGTATGTTTCTTGATGCAAGAAACATAAAGGACATATGTGCTCGTACGCCTGAGATTTTTTTAGAGAGAACCTCTCCTTCAAATGATCTCGATGAGTGGAGAAGAAGTAGGGTGAGGGAGTTGAAGGCTTATGCTGCCGGGGCTAATGAGGACGACATATATAAAATATATAATTATCTTACTGATGGGGTGATATTTAAAGAAAACTACTTTTACTTTAATGATTTGTTGAATCACTTTGGGTTCGATGCTTTATCAAATATTAAAGAGATTAACTCCATTCTTTATACTCAAAATATAATAGACGGGTTATATGTGATTTACTTTAGCTGCTTAGCTGAAAAATTATTTAAAAAACTAGTTAGTTTCCTTCTGAAAAGCATGGTGACACATGTATTAATTGACTGCTGGAATAAGCGCAGGATTCATCTGTGTATAATGAAACTTTGTCGTTCCTCAGGAGATTCTGAAATTATAAAACAGTACTTACGGGACTTCGCTAGCAGTCCTACTAGGAGAGAAGTTTTTGTAGAGTACGATTATGAAAGTTTAGAGAAGAGAAAAGCCTATGCTAATGGATTTGAATTAAGTAACTTACCACAAGCTTTTATTATAATGAAAAGACCACCAGTCAATAGATGTTTAAATATGGATGATTTTATACATTTTACACGCGATAATTTAGGTGAGTCGTACTCATATGCTCTTGACGAAAAAATGAGAAATAAAATTCTTGATGATTATATGTCAGAGGATCATCTTTCTAAAGTTATAAAATTAAATCTGAGATATGTATCAGAGAAAGATTTTTTATGGTTTGGTTTTGAATTTGGAGCTCTTATTGATGAGTTTATTTCAAGTAATTCTGAAATGGATTTTAAAGTTTTATCTTCAATAGTTAGAGATTATTGCAAAATACAATTTGCCCAGAGATTTAGAACAAATCTTAATTATAAAGAATACTCTGAAATAGAGCCTTTACCATATAATGATGTTGGTGATGAATATATATATGCTTTAACATTGAAGCACGAAAGAATATCGAACCATCTTCGAGTGGAAGAGTTTTTAAAACAAATCCAGAAAATGTCCAAACACTATGGTAATCAGAATCTAGATGGAATGATTACTGAATATCATACATTAAATGGTAAAGAACGCCCTTCATTACCTCATGATATAAATATAATATTAGAGGATTTGAAAGGAGGGGGAATTAAATAGTGCGAAACATATATTTTGATGAGGAGCTACGAACACCCCATGATTTGAGTAGTGAGGATGGTCTACGTATGCCTTTCATGGCTTTAGTTATAGTTAACTAATTGTTTTTAAACCATCTAATTAGTATTCGGTCTTTTTTCAATTTACCGGGAGGCTCATACGCTATGAAAAGGGCCTGCTATGCTTATTATTACAACAGCTAGGGGGAACAGCTGTATTGCTGATAAGATTATAGACGCGCTATACTCGAGTGAAGTTTCAGTGTGACGGCGAACCTGCTGCACTGATTGATCGAAATGGCAGCATTTAGCCTTCATGTGCCTGTGGGCTTTATCAACAGTTAGAGCCCGGTCCACTTTACACTGCTAAAGGTTTGAAACTGATTGAGAATGTTCGCTCCTATGTCTGTCGGTAAAGTAAACACCATGCTCAGTAACTGGTAGCATTGGAGGTGATTGTAGTTGCAATACTGAATTTGCACTCTACGACGGGTATATTCTGTTTGGTATCTGTAGCAGTTGCCATTGTACTGACCCTGCATATGCTTGGTAGATTAGATTTTGTAATAAAGGGGGCATTAGCTGGAAGATCTTTTTTAGGCTCAGCGGTATTTTGTGTAACGAATAAATAAAATGCGATATTAGCTACAATGGTAAATATAATGATCTTTTTCATGGGGTTTCCTTTTGGAGAAAAACATGAATTACTTCATCCAAAAGGAACCCGAATGTTATTCAGTGATTATAAACCTGATACTTTTATATAAAACTGACCTTTACCTTCATCAGTTTTCTGAATCCGATAGGTAATTGGTAGGGAATTTTGCAAGTCTGGTTTTGTAAACGTTAAATCAGCCGCACACTGATAAACATCCAGACCTGATTCATGGCTAATTGTTCTGACATTTTCTACAGAAATACGCACATCCTTATCCAATGTCATCCCTTTCTCGATTGTCTTTCTGGCAATATCTACGACCAGATTTTTAGCATCATCACTATTGCATTTTGGTGTTTTCTCGCCGCAGCCAGCCAACAAACCAGCCGCTATTAGTACCAGAAGCATTGTTCTTTTCATCTAAGATTCCTTCGTTAATTAAGGCATTTATTACTGCTTATTAAATAGACCATCCATTGTGCCTGCCGCAGAAATCCTACAGTAGCCTTCGCAACCACGAGTCATCACGCTGGCCTTACCGTTTTTCAGTTCACTAATTACTGCGACACACTGGCTGGTATTGTCATTCCAGACCCAGCGACGCTTCTGGCTTTCTCCGGCAACTATTTGGTTTGCCGTCCCTTCCATATTGCATACGCCTGAGCCATCTCCTGTTGAGGCATTAATGTTGAATTCAGCATTGCCCTTTCCCGGATTCAGGGTTAGAACCGCTCCGGGTTTTACGTACTGCGCTGCTGCGACAGGTAGCGTTATGGCTGCCATCAATAAGGCCAACAGTTTTCTGTTCATTAATTAATTCTCTATTAAATGATACGGATGTTTTTGGTGATTTTCCCCAGTGTCAGCGGCCTGCGTTTTCCCACAAAGAAATAAACGACGTTGAATGCGGACCTGCGATGATTCCCTCGACCGAGAGAGGGCCAGTTGCGGAAAGATTCGATCTGTTCTTCTGAGTAGGGCGTGTCAGAGAAGTCAAACAGCACAAGCAAGGATTTGCCGTCGTGCTTCATCAACTTTTTAACTTCAGTGCTATTTACAGTTGCGGAGACATTGGAACGTGCCGAAGTTGGTTTACGTACTGCAAACTCAACGGCTACATCATCAATGACAAAATCAATGTAACCGTGCCCGGATACAGTTCCTGGCAGCTTGCTTTTTACTTCCGGTGAGACATTATCTGCAAACCAACCCAGCAAATAGCAACGTACCAGAGGCAGTAATTCCCGCTCGCTACATTCGTTCAGACGCAGGGTTTTGACGAACTCCCTGCGATAAAGAGAACTGAAAAAATACTCAAAGCATTCCGTTATTTCAGTGATGGTGGCTGCCATGGCTGCATCCTTTACCTGCTATTAGGTCCATTTTTAAGGGCATACCTTTCCGGCCATAATGTTTCCGGTGTCGTATCCAGAGCCCCGGCAATAATGCGCTCAGCTCTGGGATAATGACGCTCTAAGGCATTATTTAATGTACGTGGCGCAAGGCCGTGACTGCGTGACAGTGACGCCAGCGTTAACCCTCGCTTGTGAAGTGCTGCCACAATATCGGCACGATGCCAGTTCCCTGAACTTCCTTTGCTCTGCTTTTTCTGCGATGCTGTTGAGTTACGCACAGTATTAACTCCATGGAATCAGTACATGGATATTAAATACGAATAAAAGATACCTTTCAAGTTCTTTTGGTATCTATTTATTGGTTTTCATATTAACGCATTGATATCTGGTGAAATTTATATGAGCAGTAAGAGAACAGTTTCGGCTATACCTACTCATCCTGAAGCTTCTGTTGAAGAGGCTAAAGACTGGCTGACAGCAGAGGAATTCACTCATATTGAGGGGATGCCGGGCACTGCGCGTGGCGCCAGGATGCGCCTGGAAAAGCTGGCATCCCTGCATCCGGAAATACGTCGTAAAAGGACTGCCGGGAAAGGCGTTGTTTACCATATTAGCGCAGCCACAATGTCGCTTGATGATGAGAGAAACAGGGCTAAGGGCGAAGCGTTTACTCTCAACGATAGTGATCGCCAGCTAAGCCTCTGGGTGCAGCTGTATCGCAATATGTCGCCAGCTTCGCGGGCGCAACTGATGGAGCAGGCCCTCAGGCTGGTAAAGGACGATCTGATGTCTCAGGGGCTCAATGTTTCTGAACTGGCGGTACAAATCATGAAGCTGCCCGAAGATGAGCGTAAGCGCCTCTTTGAAAAGCTGAACGGGAAGGTGTGATAGCGTCAGTTTTCCGCCATGTCAGACAGAAGGAACCACCCTTGAACCCTGGCCCGTCTGACATGGCGGAATGTAAAGTATGCCATTACTTATTAATGAATAAAAATCTGTTTTCAGTTATTTCCGTACTGAATTGCGAACTGGTTTCTTATTGTTATTATTTGCAATGAAAGTATATTTTTAGTATAATTTCATTGCTGGGTAGTGTTATTAATTGCAGCCAGCCATTTAAATCATCATATTCTTTAAACGTTCATTTTTGTTAATCCTTCACTGGAGGGTTGACTGTATTTAAAGAACACCATTATGACTATATCTGACAGGGGATATTGTGTATTCATTATTACAATGGCAGGAATTAGTTAATAAACTCTTCATTAAGTATTATGGCGTAGACATTAACGACACTGCCTTTTGTGAGGCAAGTTATATGAAAAGATACTGGACTGATTGTGTGCGTCCTTATCAGGCAGTCAATGAATGGGCATATAAGTATGATCTGCACAGACTTGATTCAGTTGACACTCCATTGAGTGAAGTTAATGAACTATCCGTCAACCAATACATGGGATTAAAATGAATAAAATACATCAGGAAGGGCTGACTATGCCCGTTAGTCAGGAATTGATACATATCATATTAAATGAAGTGGGAAATCCACCGCCGCATAAAGCCAGAATTACCGCTGTCAGTCTGTTATTTAAAGACCTGAGTTACAGCGCTGAAAAGGGCGGTTACCATCCTGTCGAAATACGGATTATTTCACGCAATGATGAATGGTATTTTGATTACATCACTGACTTCGGTTATATGGGGACGGTATACCCAGAACTGGAAAAGGAAATTGATATTAGCTGGAGTCAGCAATATGTTTTTCTTGCCCATGTTGGGGATCTGCCTGTTAACGCCGGAAGGGAGTTATTTGAACTCTGGCAATCCAACTTTATTCAGTATCACGCCATGAACGTCTACACCATTACCGTCCTGTGGGAAAGCTAACCCCACCACACTAATCATCACTATCTTATGAGGAATTATCTGTGACGGCTGACAGAGGGATACGTGCGTCTCAACAGGGCGAACTGGACTGTCTTTGCGGTGCTTATTGCGTGGTTAACATGCTGAGCTGGCTGTTTGATGGCAGGGTGAAACGACGCCCGTTAATGAACCGGCTTATTCAGACTTATCAGCAGCGCTGGTCTTTGCATGAATGGCTGACTGAAGGGATTGAAGAAGACCGTTTAGACTGGCTGATAGCTCAGGTGTTGCAGAAAGGGCATTACAGCCGCCAGTTCCCGGTTGAAATCACCAAACCCTTTGCAGGGAAGCGATGGTTATCAGACGGGCGGCTTTTCAGGGAAATGCAGCGGTTTCTTGACGTCACTGACCATTCCCGCCTGATTATGCTCAGCGACCAGTTTCACTGGTCCCTTCTGATCAAAATGGATGAAGAAACGCTCTGTTTCTTCGACAGCAACGGGCGAACCACTATGCCCCGTAAAGTTTTCTCCCTGCGTACTGGCGTAACCCGCCGCCAGCTGTTTCCCGACGCTATTTACTTCATTGAACGGGAGTTCTGAAATAACCATGTTTACCCAACGTGAAACCCGTATCCTCGACCAGGCGCGTGACATTATCAGCCGGTACTACCAGCGTGGCGTTCAACTCTGTTCCCCTGATGATGTACGGCGGTGTGTGATGGTTGAGCTGGCACCGCTTGAACATGAAGAGTTTGGCATCATCCTGCTCGATAATCAGAATCAGCTGCTGCACCGCGAAATCCTGTTCAGGGGTACGTTAAACTCGGTCAGCGTTCACCCCCGTGAAGTTATCAAACGTGTACTGAAACATAACGCCGCCGCAGCTATCCTTGTCCACAACCACCCCAGCGGCGAGCCTGAACCCAGCCGTTGCGATATCAAGTTGACTAAAAAACTACAGGAGCTACTGGAAATGCTGGATGTGCGGTTACTTGATCACTTTATCGTGGCCGGAACTGAAACGGTGTCGATGGCTGAGCGGGGGCTGGTGTGATGCTGAAAGTTACCTGGTTTAATGTACGTTATTGCGGGTTACGCCCATGAGCAGGACGGCGTTGCGTCAGGTCGTGCCGGTGGTGCAAACCACCGTGTTCGATGCGTATATTGGCGGTCTGGCCCCCTCGGGACGGCGGGGCATCACCAGTCTGTTAAACCGCAGCGCCAGCATACTTAAACGCGGTGTGGATGCAGCGGACTATCCGTGGGAACAACTCAACTACGCCGCCGTTGCTAAAGTACGTGCGGCACTGCTGGATGACGGTTATGCCGTGTCATCGGTCAACATGGCGCTGTCAGCGCTCCGGGGAGTGGCGCAGACAGCCTTTAATCTTAATTGTATGAATGCCGAAACGCTGGCTCGTATCCGGTCTGTTAAGCGTGTGAGCGGCGATATCCAGCGCAAGGGAAGGGCGCTGGACAGGCAGGAAATCCGCGCGTTGATTCATGCCGCAAAACAGCATCCGCAACCGGTACGGCGCTGTCGTGATACCGCCATTGTGCTGACGCTTTGCGGAACAGGCTTGCGGGCCGGGGAACTGGTTAAACTTGAGCGCCGGGACTATGACAATGGCATCCTGACGGTGAGGCAAGGGAAGGGGCGTAAATACCGTGAAATTCACGTGGCGGATGCAGTTGATAAAGCTATCCGCGCTTGGCTGAAGGTCAGCGTAAACGAAGCTGAAAACGCACTGTTCAGCCGTATCCAGCGCAACGGGAAGACCGCCAGCCAGCCTCTGACAACAACCGGGTTAACGGGTATCCTGGTGGAGTTACAGCATACGTCAGGTATTGCACGTTTTACTCCACATGACATGCGGCGTACCTTCATCACCCGCTTGCTGGAGCAGGGTGTGGATATCAACACCGTCCGCCAGTTGGCAGGACACAGCGACATATCCACGACTACACGCTATGACTGCCGTGGTGAGAGCATGAAAATCAGCGCCAGCAAACGTATCAGGTGTTTTTAGCTGCTGAGGAGATTCAGTAGCGACTTAAGTTTTATCTTCTGCACTCAACCGCGCGTACTTTTGATTCTGGACGTTAATTTGTGCATTGATATTTTCAGGCTGAAGCATCCATGCAACATCCTCACGCGTCCATTTTTTTCCGTCAGATAGTTGTTTAAACGGGGGTTTCCACTTTCCATACTCATTAAGTTTTTCTGCTACCGATGCATATTTCTCACGATCTGACTCCCCCGTGTGGAGTTTATCAAAGCGGCCTTTAACGACCTGGTAAGCAGTGTAGATTTTTAATGAATTTGGGGATCTGACCGGAACAATCATGGGGTGTTCTTCAAGCCTATAAACCCCGTTATGCTCCCCTTCACTGAACAGATCGTTAAACATGTGATTTACGCAGGCACTCAGCACATCCGCCGCTTTCTTTGCGTCGATTTTATCCGGGCTAAAACCCGTTCCCGTCAATTTACGGGCAATCAGCGCCAGCTTTTGCCGGGTATCCCGCCCCAGATAGAGTTTCTTCTCCAGAAATTCAAAGACCTCGTTACTGCTTTTCCGTTCCCGGTGGCTTTTAGCGTCAGCCTTGTTGCTTTGGTTACCAATCACTGGTCACCTCCATAAGAATGTTTTGTTTAAAATATCATCATTGAGCCTCAGTAGAAAAGGGCTCTTTATGTGACCGTTTCAGAGACATAAAAAGGTACTTCCGAATGACATAAACATGAACGATGCCTTCAATGTGCTCAACGAAGGCAGCGTTGGGCAAATCCTTGCGTTTTTTGGTGGTTGTAAATAACCCCGCTCCTGAAACAGCTCAAAGGAGCACAAGCATGAACACTAACCGTATTTTGCGTAAAAAAGAGGTTCTTCATCTGACGGGGATCTCGTCAGCGACGTTGTACCGACTCATCTCGAAAGGAGCCTTTCCAGAATCTAAAAAACTGACTGGTGATAGTGGCCGGGCAGTGGGCTGGGGATTAAATGAAATTCAAAACTGGGTTAACGGTCGTATGCAGGCGGGAGAGTAAAATGAAAGAGATAAATTCGAACACCAGTGCAACGAACAAAAAGTTAGTTCCCTGGTTTAAAACCATGGGGAAACAAATTGGTTTACCACAATATCAGATAGCTGCTGTGTTAAAGGAGCAGAAGGTTCGGATAGATAAGCTTAACTATGTATCTGCTTACTGGGTTTCCATCGCCCTCACGCAGGATATTAGGGGACGCGACGGCCTGTGGAATGTCTACGGCAAACTGGCGCTAATTCTTGAGCGTTGCAAATACATTCCCTGCGGGAGCAGGGCCTGTGCATATTGTACAGCAGCTCAGCAATTGCATTATCAGGGGTGGGATGTTACCGGGAAGCATAAGTTATATCAGGGGCCTGCAGTGCGTATAGATTTTTTTAACCTGGACGATCCGAATTCATCCTGTCACTGGGATGAAAATAAGTTAGTCGAAATGCATGGGGATGGCATGCTGAAGTAACCGGTGGACTGCCATTTCTGTTTAGTCAATAAATGAACCTTACCCTGTTACTCTACTCTGGTGGCAGGGTAATCAATTCAATCAGGAATAATCAAAGATGAACGAATCTTATTACTTCAGAACATCCAACCCGGATTACATTCGCCACGCCCCCTCAACGCTTGAGATTTTAAGTCAGGCATTCCCCACACTTATTACGCAGCAGGAAAGTGAGCATGAACTGCAGCATCTTATCCATCTGCTGAATAAACTGAAAGGCAGCAATCGCTGCTATAACGTCATTGCCCAAAAACTCGGGCAGTGCAGAAATGAAGCTCCGTGCAAAAGTATTGTCTGTCCGCATTGCCAGCGGGAACGCATTCTGAAGCAACTGGCAATGTGGCATGTCCTGCCGGGGAATTCAGCAGAATACGTGGGAGTGGTCCTGTTTTACAACAAGGAGACGCAAACTCCGCCGCCATGGAAGAACACTGGGGCGCTCAGGGCGCAAATCGGTCGTTATAAGCAGAGGATAAGCCGGGTTCTTAACCGTCTGGGATACGCCGGACCGGCCACAGGAACTTTTAGCATGATGCGACATATGCCTGATGGCCCAGAAGAGCGTATTTTCTGGGTTCCACAGTTGTGTTTATTCCTGCCCAATGACAGTAAGTTGATTAAGGGGCTAAAAGCGCATATGTCGCGAAGTGGTGGGGCATTCATTGATTCGTCGACTGTCAACACGCCGGTAATCGTGCTCAGGTATAAAGACCCCGCGAGGCTGCTTTCATGCGCCCTGAATCCAGTCTGGCACACAGCAGATTACACACTGACTGATAAAGACGCTCTTGTTAAGTCAAGAATGGAGCCACTGAAAGGTCGGACACTGTTAAAAAGCCTGCTTACCCTGGACTCACTCGGAACAGGTGTCGTTTCTTTTTCGTTTGGGCAACCCCCAGGGAAAGTGCACTGATTTACCGGTAATGTAGCAACTGCAATGCACTTCTGCTTTTGATTAAATTGCAGTGGAACGACGAATAACACCGGAGACCACTGCAATATTGTTGTTGTAAAACTGCAGCGCTGGCCAGTGATTTTGATGGCGTTGATGCACTTTAAAATTCCAACTGTTCCGATTTTAACGTAACCGTCTGTTTTCTGCAGAGTCTCACGGATGCCTCAGCGCACCCGATCCTTGCCATCAACTGACGAGTTAGCGCATCTGCGAGGGCTTTCTGCGTTTCTGCCAGTGAATATTCTACACACAATGGGGGGAGCGGTCAGCGAGCACCATTGCCATTGAGCGCAACGGAGAGCCTAGGGACACGCAGCACTACGGAGGCTTCATCCCCTTCTCATGTCATAAAACGACACGGCGAACGAGTGCAGCGAGTGAGGGAAGGCGTTAGCCTGAACAGGGGGAAAGATTTGCGACCGGAGTGGAGCAAATCATGGGCGGAGCCCGTCCTCGCGACTGGGGTTTTGACTTTCGAATTGCCCAGCGTTGAGTTTGGTTAATGTAGTGAGACGAGGATGCTGAGAGGGGACCGTGAGTACTGAAAAGGATTATCCAGTGAAGATCCCGAAGTGGGTTTATGACCGTATTACCGAAATAACGGACTGTGTGGTAGGGGATACGCAATGGGCTGTCACCCGACGACGGACATTGCGCCGGTTCTTAGCCCACATATGGCTGGAGGCAGACGATGATGGATGGACTATATGCACTGTCCGGGATATCCGTAGCTGTTACGCCAGCTTTCTAAGTGAATGTGAGATCAATTACCAAGGCAGGGCCTCCATATCTATGCTGGTCGATTTCCTGCCGACACTGCCGGATATCGAATTTCGTGCAGGGAAAGCGTGCGTGGATGTTAAAAAGCGTAAAGCTAGTGCATGGTGGTTCAATCCGCAGCAATCAGTGTCTGCTTTTGGCAAGTTAAATCTGGTTGACCTTGAGACTGGTGAGTCTGTCAATTTTCGAGATCTGCTTAAGGCGAACGGGAAAGCTCCTAGGCATGTAATAGATGTTGAAAAACGCCAGACTGCGTTGAAGGTACGGGAAAAGGCGTTCCTAGGGAAGGTTGCGCGGGGGCGCATGAGTATACAGTTTGTTAAGGCATTACGTAGCCGGGAGCCTGATGCCTATTACCGCGCAGGTATACGCAGCCTAAACCATCTCTACAATGGCAGGATTGAGGGACAATATGTTACTTACGACCATTATTATCGTCTGACGTTTGGAGGGCGGTATTACGATCAGGCGTTCCAGAATCTGCCCAATGAGTTCAAAGCTAAATTTCGGACCGGGTTGCTCAACTATGACATCGAAGCCTGCAATCTGGCCTGTCTGAACCATCTGTTCAGGGAGTATGAGGTCGATTACCGTGTGAAGTCATCGATATATAAAACCATGATGGAACATACCGGGCTGACCCGTAAACAGTGCAAACAGATGGTCCATACCACCACCTACAGAATTGGGCGTGTGACTATTGGTGTTAATGATGGCCTTGGGGCAAAAGTGTATCAGTGGTGCGGTAACAGGAGGAAAAAGGCGCTGAAGATTCTGCGTTGGTGGAACCAGTATGTCAGTCCGTTGAGATGCGCGCTTGAGTCATTGCTGGAACGTGTGCATGGCGCGCACCGCAAGAGTTGTTCATCACCGCGTAACTATCACCGGTACGCCAATGAAGTCGGATTGATACTGGATCTGAATAGTGAGGAGTATCAGCGTGAAAAGACTCACTATCAGCAATATGCGCGGAATAAGGTACTGTTGGCGTTTATGATCTGTGGTGTGGAGCAGGCATATATCCGTGAGGTAGTCAGTCTGAACCCTGGTCGTGTCTGCATGCTCGATCACGATGGGGTAGTGGCAACGGGCGCGCTTTCATTGCCGGACTGGCGGGGTTTCACGATGAAGGTGAAGGACTAGCTTGCTTTCTTGAATTTAACTATCTGCGATCTCTGATAAGGGCGTATTACGTTGTCAATCATAATGGGATATGCGCATTGGAGCACGATGTGCATATCCAGCAAGTGATCCACGTCCGCTTTGAGCGAAAAGCGGACGTACAGGAAATCACTACACCCATTGTCGATATCCCACTCACTGTTCCAATTCAGTCATCGCCAACTCGGCAACTTTTATAGTTGTTGAAACCGTATCGTTACTTGAGAGGGACCAGGCGGTTGAAAGACCACACCATGCAATTATCCATTTGAGCATGCGTTCTCTGTCCAGATCAGCCATCCTGGTGACGATACTTAGACGCTGTTTAAATGTCTCCGGTACAGTCGCAACAGGAGGTACTGGATTACCAAGATCCGGATTAGTAAAAATATTAGCAAAGTCGAATCCGCGTTCACCTATTAGCCCTTTAGGGTCAATGGCAAGCCAGCCAGATGTTTCAAAATCAAGCACATTTTCGTGATGTAAGTCACCATGCAATACAACCACATCTCGTGGAGAAGAAAGCAATTCTTCTGAAATTTCTGCGCAACGTGTCAGGATACCACCATACTTCAAGGCTGCTGGTTTTAGAGGATTAAACCATTCATGTAATGGCGTAAGCTGGGGCAACGGTGTTTTTACGAATGTATGAAGTCGGTTCGCAGTAATACACAAAATACGGCAAGCTGCATCATCCTTATCTCCACGGGACATTGCTGATAAAGACGCGGAACCAGTTGCTCTTGAGAGAAGAATTGCTTCATTTTCATGTGCAATCACTTGTGCCGCACCATTCCCTTCCCACCATGCCATTAGTGCATTACCGGCTTGTTCATCAGTATCATCCGTAACTTTTAACATAGCTTTAATACCATGTGCTGCTGTTTTGACCGGATATAACTGGGATGTATGAGTTATAAATGGAGTGCCATCAGGAATAAGGTTCCATCGATTTAGCCAGGGTTTTAACTTGAACGTATCCATAACGTCTTCTTTAACATCCTTACAATTAAAGTGGGAAACTGGTATGCATTCAGGCATTTTAACCCATAGATGAAGCGCTTTCCTGCATGCTGTTTTCTAGTAAGGCAACTTCCGCTCATGGCACGCAGCGGACAAGCTGCGTAGCCATGAGGTCTGCTGTGAGCGAAAAGCAGACATTCGGCTCTCTGCCATATGCCATAATTAAGCGCACGCCTGAAATAACACACCTGAAATAAATGGATTGTGCTAGTGCGCTTTACTGTTTTGAAGAGATGTGACGTAAGTCATCGCTGCCGCCCCCAGCAGTAGTAACCCACTCAAGCCGAAAGCACTTTGCCATCCCAGACTGTCGAATACCACTCCTCCTGCCGTTGAACCAAGTGCAATCGAAAGCTGGATCACCGCAACCATGAGACCACCACCCGCCTCTGCATCTTCGGGCAGCGCCCGTGCAATCCATGTCCACCATCCCGTTGGCGCCGCCGTGGCCAGTAACCCCCACAGGCTTAGCAAAACTGTAACCGCCCAGATGCTGTGTCCGAACAGCAATAATGTACCGGCTACCGTTGCCATAAGCAGGGGAATCATTATTAAAATTTGATACAACCTGGCATTCAGGAATATCGATACGGCTAATGTGCCGACAAAACCTGCTGCGCCTATTGCGAGCAAAATCAGTGAGAACCCAGCAGGACCTACGTTGGTCACGTTCTCAAGAAAGGGGCGCACATAGGTAAATAAGGCAAACTGCCCAATAAAGAAGAGCCCGCAGGCTAGCAGTCCTGTTAGTACAATGGCGTCGCTGAACAGACGAAGCAGAGTTCCCTCTAGCTTTTGTTTTTTATCGCTTTTCATAGTGGGCAGGCTGACCCATAGCCAGATGAACGCGGCTATCGCCAGGGGGACGATGCATAAAAAGGCCCCACGCCAGCCGACAGTTGTCCCCAGATAGCTACCAAGTGGCGCAGCCACAACGGTAGCCAGCGCGTTCCCACCATTAAAAATCGCCAGCGCACGGGGAACCTGATGCTGCGGTACGAGCCGAATGGCGGTTGCAGCTGAGAGTGACCAGAATCCACCGATGACGACGCCAATCAGGGCCCTACCCAGCATATAAACCGGATAGCTGGGTGCCACGGCGATAACCAATCCAGATATGGCCATCAGGACAGTTAGCCCCAGCAGAAGATATTTACGATTCAGATCTCCGGCGATATGGGAGATAGTCAGGCTGGTCAGTACCGCCAGCGCGCCAGATATTGCAATTCCCTGGCCTGCCAGACCTTCTCTGATGTGCAGCTCGCGGGCAATAGGCGTCAGTAGGCTGACCGGCATAAATTCGGAAGCGATTAGTACAAAAACGCAGAGCGTCATGGCAAACACGCCACCCCAGTGCGCATCTGTTTTCTTAGGTGATCTTTTAAGACTTACTATGGACATTATCAGCATCTCTTTATATGTACGCGGCGAGATTCAGAGCAGCCGGGACAGACGCTATTCAGAGAATAACGAGAACATGTGGATGAGAATGGGGAGCGGACGATTAAAACCGCCTGCAATTAGCAGGCGGTTTCAGGTCGTTATCTTAAATTAGCTTTGAAAAACTGCTCAAATTTATCGAAAGGGATCTTGCCCGCAACGTTATCGTACAAATCAACGTGGTTTGCCCCCGGAACAATCACCAGCTCTTTCTCTTTACTGCCAATGGCCTTAAAGGCATCTTCGGCAAAATAGCGTGAGTGGGCTTTTTCGCCGGTCACAATAAGTGTAGGGATAGTGACTTCATTGGCGTAACTCAGAAGCGGCATATTCATAAATGACAGCGGCATAGTCGCATTCCAGGCCCCGGTTGAATTGACCGAATGCGCATGGAAACCACGCGGCATGCGATAATAGTCAAAGAACTCTTTCAAAACAGGATGAGGATTGGCAGGTAACGTTTCCGGCAAAACACGATCCGATGCACTGACGTTACCCTTCTCATCAACATTAATGTCATGGCCGCCGGGCGCGTAAGTGCCATTTTCCGCATCTTTCCAACGCTGTGCGTTCAGATACTGTAGTACTGCGCGACGATCTTTAGTGGAATAGCGGTCTTTACCATCACCCACACCATGCCCCATCGCACGGCTCATGTCATACATCACGCTGGTCGCCACCGCTTTCACGCGGGTATCCATTGCGGCGTCGTTTAAGGCCATACCGCCCCAGCCGCAAATACCGAGCAGCCCGATACGGTCGCGATCAACCTCTTTTTGCAGACCTAAGAAGTCAACTGCCGCGCTGAAATCCTCGGTATTAATATCCGGAGAGGCGACATTACGTGGAGAGCCACCGCTTTCTCCCGTATACGAAGGGTCAAATGCCAGGGTAACAAACCCCTGTTCTGCCAGCGTTTGTGCATACAGGCCGCTAGATTGCTCTTTCACTGCGCCGAAAGGCCCACTGACGGCAATGGCCGCCAGCTTACGCTCACCACGATCCTTCGGTATGTAGAGATCCCCCACTAGAGTGATCCCATAACGGTTCTGGAAGGTCACTTTACGGTGATCCACTTTCGTGCTTTCAGGGAATGTTTTATCCCATTTTTCGAGCAGCGAAACAGGCGCGTTCGGATTAGTTGTATCAGCATAACTCATGTTTGTGACTCCACTTAATGATGCACATAGCAGCATGGCGGGTATCGCAGTTGCCAGTTTTTGGGTGAAAACAGTCATCAAAACTCCCCTTATAAAACGTGATTGAAACAGGTTTCATACGGACAACACTGCTGTGCTTTGTAGCAATGCGCTCATTATAGTTAGCAGAAATAGTGCTGATTAGAGGGAGTTAAGTGCTAGGATTAATACCATATTGTTCTAAATTAAGATGTGGTTTCGGGAGCGGAATGATGGCGAAACGGGAAAACTATAACGATTTGTACCTGTTCATGCAGGTGGTACGGGAAGGGAGCTTTACAGCAGCAGCACATCGCCTTGGCCTGGCACAATCAGGAATAAGCCGTTCAGTTCGGGAACTTGAAAAACGACTGGGAGTTCAGCTCCTGGTGCGCACCACGCGCAGATTATCGCTCACCCATGCCGGTGAAAAGCTCTACCGGACCATTGAAGCAGGATTCGACGCTTTAGATATGGGACTGGACACGCTGGCTCATTATCGCCAGTCCCCATCGGGGACGGTACGCATCAATGCCAGTCAGCATGCTATTGATAAATTGCTTCTGCCAAAGCTTGCGGTGTTTAAGAAGAGCTACCCGGATATCCGACTGGAACTCATTAGCGAAAGCCGATTTGTCGATATTATTGCCGAAAGGTTTGATGCGGGTGTTCGCCTGGGGCCTGAAGTAGGTAGTGGCATGGTTGCTGTGCGTATTTCCCCAGACATGGAGATGGCTGTTGTCGGCACGCCTGACCATTTTCGTCGCTATGGCTTTCCGCAAGCCCCCGCAGATTTAGCGGTTCATCCCTGCATCGCTTATCAGTTTGGCGACGGGAAACTGTACTCATGGGAACTTCACCATAACGGTAAAAAAATCACCCATCGGCCGCAGGGGCAGTGGGTTTTCGCGGACAGCTACATGGAGGCCAAAGCGGCCAGGCTGGGCCTGGGACTGGCTTATGTTCCGGAAGAGTTGGTATCTGAGGATTTAGAACAGGGTTCGCTCATCAGAGTTTTACAACGTTACAGCCAACGCCTGGAAGGCTCATTTCTATATTATCCGCACCGCAATGTGTCGCCTGCTCTACGAGCGGTTATCGATACATTGAGAATTTAGGACTGAGGACGAGCTTATACACATGTAAGGGTAAAAGGTCCGCTGTTGGCACAAAGTGGACCCTGAGGAATGAGTTCTATTCTCGTGGTTCACTAAGTGCAGCAAGTTCTACTCGAATCCTGCTACCCATTTGTCCAACATATCAGCCCACTCCTGCATCATCACTTTACGCTCATCAAGATAAGTCGCATGGTTGTATGTGCGACGAACATTGTTGGTGTCAGCATGAGCAAGTTGGGACTCAATAGCATCAGGTCGATAGCCCATCTCGTTTAAGCGGGTACTTCCTGTGGTTCTGGTTGCATGGGGGCTATAAGTACCGCTCCAGCCGAGGCTTTTAAGTAGTTGGCGCAGCGAGTGCGATGTCATTGGACCTAACGGATTATCCCTGCCCGGAAAAAGGTGCTGTCGATGTCCGGTTAATCCTTGTAGCGTTCTAAGAGTTTTGACAGCTTGAGAGGGCAGGGGAATAACGTGTTCTCTTCGTGCTTTCATCCGTGCTGCTGGAATAGTCCACAGGGCGTTATCAAGATCGAATTCTGTCCATTCTGCTTCGGTGGCTTCCGCAGGACGCGCCAATGTCCACCACATAAGCCACATGCAATAGTTAACCTGGTATGAGCCACGACTATTGTCAAAACAGCTTAATAACTTTCCAATTTGCTGAGGATTCAGTGCTTGTTTGTGCTGTGTCTTATTGGCCGGAAGAGCTTTGCGCACGGGCCAGACAGGATCACTATCAGCTCTAAGTGTCGCTACTGCCAACTCGAAAACTGAT
>Ga0213823_1000519_pt1 | contig 31603 bp, 36 predicted proteins | sample MC6MC0907MG_FD_179887 | JGI IMG/M metagenome (GOLD analysis project Ga0213823, IMG submission 179887) | Enriched soil aggregate microbial communities from Iowa State University, Ames, United States - MC6-MC0907-MG | ecosystem: Environmental > Terrestrial > Soil > Unclassified | place: USA: Iowa...
GGACAATTCCGGCGTCGACCTCGCCAACGTCAAGATGTCGATGAACCCTTTCTGCGAAATCGCAGTGGAAGAAGCCGTACGCCTGAAAGAAAAAGGCGTAGCGACTGAAATCGTCGTCGTCTCCATCGGTCCCGCTACTGCTCAAGAGCAACTGCGTACCGCCCTGGCGCTGGGTGCCGATCGTGCCATCCTCGTCGAGTCCGCTGATGAACTGAACTCCCTGGCCGTGGCCAAGCTGCTCAAGGCCGTGGTCGACAAGGAACAGCCTCAACTGGTGATCCTTGGCAAGCAAGCCATCGACAGCGACAACAACCAGACCGGCCAGATGCTGGCAGCCCTGAGCGGTTACGCTCAAGGCACCTTCGCCTCCAAGGTCGAAGTGTCGGGCGACAAGGTTGCCGTGACCCGTGAAATCGACGGCGGCCTGCAAACCGTTTCGCTGAACCTGCCAGCGATCGTCACCACCGACCTGCGTTTGAACGAGCCGCGCTACGCGTCTCTGCCAAACATCATGAAAGCCAAGAAGAAGCCGCTTGAAGTGCTGACTCCTGATGCTTTGGGCGTTTCCACCGCCTCTACCAACAAGACCCTGAAAGTCGAAGCGCCGGCTGCACGCAGCGCGGGTATCAAGGTCAAGTCGGTCGCTGAACTGGTCGAGAAACTGAAAAACGAAGCGAAGGTAATCTGACATGACTATCTTGGTAATCGCTGAACACGACAACAAGGTGCTGGCTCCGGCCACCCTGAACACCGTTGCCGCCGCTGCCAAAATCGGTGGCGACATCCACGTCCTGGTCGCCGGCCAGGGCGCTGGCGCCGTGGCTGAAGCCGCCGCGAAAATCGCTGGCGTGAGCAAAGTCCTGTCGGCCGACAACGCTGCCTACGCGCATCAGCTGCCGGAAAACGTTGCCCCTCTGGTAGCAGAGCTGGGCAAGGGCTACAGCCACATCCTGGCCGCCGCCACTTCCAACGGCAAAAACATCCTGCCGCGCGTGGCCGCGCAGCTGGACGTCGACCAGATCTCCGAGATCATCTCGGTAGAAAGCGCCGACACCTTCAAGCGTCCGATCTATGCCGGTAACGCCATCGCTACCGTGCAATCGAACGCCGCCGTGAAGGTCATCACCGTGCGCGCCACCGGTTTCGATCCGGTTGCTGCCGAAGGCGGTTCGGCCGCTGTCGAAGCGGTTGCTGCCGCTCACGACGCAGGCAAGTCGAGCTTCGTCGGCGAAGAGCTGGCCAAGTCCGACCGTCCTGAACTGACTGCTGCCAAGATCGTCATTTCCGGCGGCCGCGGCATGCAGAACGGCGACAACTTCAAACACCTGTACGCCCTGGCCGACAAGCTGGGCGCTGCCGTGGGTGCTTCGCGCGCCGCGGTCGACGCAGGTTTCGTACCCAACGACATGCAGGTCGGCCAGACCGGCAAGATCGTGGCGCCACAGCTGTACATCGCCGTCGGTATTTCCGGCGCGATCCAGCACCTGGCCGGTATGAAAGACTCCAAGGTGATCGTTGCGATCAACAAGGACGAAGAAGCGCCGATCTTCCAGGTGGCCGATTACGGCCTGGTAGCGGACTTGTTCGAAGCCGTACCAGAGCTGGAGAAGCTGGTCTAATCCAGCGGCTTCACTTATAAGAGAGCCCGGTCTTTTGGCCGGGCTTTTTTATTGTCTGGGATTTGAGTGGGAGAATTTCGCCATGGATCTGCGCCGCCTGGGTGGCCTGTCAGTGCTGCTGGGGCTGACACTGATGCCGTTGTCGTCGATGGCCGCCGGTAAATGCGAGCGCCTGGTGGTGACCGGCAGTCCGGATGCCCCGCCGTATCTGTGGCGCGACCCGCAGGACCCCAGCCACCTGATTGGCGCCAGCGCCGAACTGCTGCAACACGTGGCGCAGGAACTGGGGATCAAGGTCGAGTTGTTGTATGCCGGCAAACGCTCCGCCGCCCTGGATGAAGTGCGCAGCGGGCGCATGGACATGCTGGCCGACGCGCCGCTGACGGTGAGTGAGCTGGAAGCGCTGGACTACATTCATCCGCCGCTGCTGGAGAACGATTTCCTGGTCTGGACCCGCAAGGGCTCGACGCTGAGCTACAGCCAGCCGTCGGACCTGCATGGGCATACCGGCGCATTGTCGGAAAGGGCGCGCCTGACGCCGCCCTTCGAGGCCTTCGCCAAGGAGCAATTGAGCCTGACCCGCATGCCGAATCTGACCCAGGCATTCCAGAAACTGTTGCTGGGGGAGGTGGAGTACGTACTGGCCGGACGCTACGCCGGCATGGCCCTGGCCCAGTCGCTGGGCATGGCCAACGATCTGCTGGCATTTCCGCAGCCTGCCGACAAACCTGGCCTGTTCCTGGCCATCTCGCACAACTCCGCCTGCAACGACCCATGGTTGCGCGGACAGTTGGCGAAAAAGATGACAGAATTGCCCGCGTCCGGTCTGACGGAAGCCGTGCTGCAGCGCAATCTCGAGCGTTGGAAGGCACAGTTGCAGCAACCTGTCAGCACCCCCAAACAGTAGGGATTTCTAGTGAGTATTCGACCTCTTTTCGCTGCCCTGGCCGTCCTGGCTCTGGCGGGTTGCGCAGCCGATCCGGCGCCGAATGAACAAATGCGCCTGACCGAACAAACCCTGGCCCAGGCCAAGGCCGTGGGAGCCACGGCAGAGGATGTGCCGGAAATGAAACTGGCCGAGGACAAATTCGCCCGTGCCCAACGCAACATGCAGGAAGAGTCGTTCAAGCACGCGCGCATGCGTGCCGAGCAGGCGGAACTGGATGCGCGCCTGGCCGAGGCGCGGGTCCTGACCCTGAAAAGCCAGGAACAGCTGAACCTCGTCCAGACTCGCATCACTCGTCTGCGCAAGCAGTTGGGAGATGCCCAATGATTCGTCTGACTCGAGTATTGGGTAGCGCCCTGTTGATAGCCTGCACCGGCCTCTACGGCTGCGCCGGGCAACGCAGCGAAGCAGCGCTGGAACAGGCCGGCGAGGACTTCCAGAAGGTCAAGGAAGATTCCAATGTGCTGCGCATCGCACCCAAGGATGTGATCCGCGCCGGTGAGTCCCTGGCCCGGGCCGATCGCCTGTCCAGCTACTGGGGCAGCGGTTCGGATGTGGTGCACTACGCCTACCTCAGCCAGCGCTACAGCGAAATCGCTCGCGAGCACACCAACCAGGCACTGAACCAGGAGCAGGCGGCCAAGCTCGAACTCGAACGCCAGCGCCTGCAACTGGCCCTGCGCGAGGCCAAGCTGCTGAGCGTGCAGCAGCAGGGCAAGTGGTTGGAAGAGCAGATCATCAACCTGGCCACGACCCAGACCGATCGTGGGCTGGTGATGACCCTGGGCGATGTGCTGTTCGATACCGGCGAAGCGGAGCTGAAGAGCTCGGCCAATCGTACCGTGCTCAAGGTCGTGCAGTTTCTCCAGCTGAACCCCAAGCGTGTGGTGCGGATCGAGGGCTACACGGACAACACCGGCGACAAGCAGAGCAATCTGAAACTGTCCCGCGACCGGGCCCAGGCCGTGGCCGATATCCTGGTGGACCTGGGCGTCGAGGAGAAACGGGTCCAGGTCGAAGGTTATGGCGATGAGTACCCGGTCGAGGCCAATGCCTCGGAACGTGGGCGGGCGCAGAACCGTCGGGTAGAAATTGTCTTCTCCGACGAGAAAGGCCAGTTGGGCGCCGCGCGCTAAGACGCAGCGGCTCAAGACAACCCGGCTTCCCCCGTGGAGCCGGGTTTTTTTGTGCCTGACGATTGGCACACAAGACAGTACAGTTTTTGCTGACACTGCCCTGTATGGTCGACTATTGTGGCAACTGTCCCAGTACACTTATGAACTGTTCCGGTATCGTCATCCACAAGAATAAAATGCCGGTGAAATCGAGTGCAGCGTCATGACCAATCTTTTGCTTTATCAACGTATCGCTCAGCAGCTGGCTGAAGATATCCGTCGTGGTGTGTACCAGCCCGGGGAACGCGTGCCTTCGGTACGCAAGATGAGTTCCCAGCTCAACGTCAGCCACGCCACGGTGCTCCAGGCCTACGCCAATCTCGAGGACCAGGGGCTGATCCGCGCCCGTCCGCAGTCGGGTTATTACGTGCACCAGACCCCGGCGCTGACCGCGCCGACCCCAGACATCGCCCGGGTCGAACGGCCGGGCCTGGTGACGCGCAGCAGCATCATTCATCAGGTGTTGGTGGAGTCGCGCCGTGAAGGCGTGTTTCCGCTGGGCGCCGCGGTGCCCAGCGTCGATTACCTGCCAGTGCGGGCGTTGCACCAGCAACTGGCCAAGGTCACCCGTTTCCACAGCCCGCGCGCCTTCAGCTACATGTTCAGCCCAGGCTTCGAGCCGTTGCGCCGGCAGGTGGCGATTCGCATGCGCGACGCTGGCGTGGTGGTCGACCCCTCCGAAGTGGTGATCACCCACGGCTGCGTGGATGCCCTGCAGATGTCGTTGCGCGTGCTGACCCGCCCGGGCGACCTGATCGCCGCGGAGTCGCCGACTTACTACGGCCTGCTGCAACTGGCCGACCTGCTGGGGCTCAAGGTCATCGAGATTCCCAGCGACCCTTCCACCGGCATGAGCCTGGAAGCGCTGCAACTGGCGGCCAACCAATGGTCAATCAAGGCCCTGGTGCTGACCACGCGCTTGAGCAATCCACTGGGCGGCACCATGCCGGAAGAGCGGCAGAAACAATTGCTGCGCCTGGCCTCGGATTTCGATATCCAGGTGGTCGAGGACGATATCTACGGCGAACTGATGTTCGAGGTCGGTCGTACCAAGGCGCTGAAAGCCTATGACCGGCTGGATCGGGTGATCTATTGCTCGAGCTTTTCCAAGACCCTGTCACCCGGCGTGCGCATCGGCTGGATGATTGCCGGCAAGTTCCAGCAGGAAATCCAGCGCTTGCAGACCTTCAGCACTCATTCGGCCTGCAGCGTCACCCAGATGGGCGTCGCGGCCTACCTGGAGAACGGCGGTTACGACCGGCATCTGCGCTTTATCCGCCAGGAGTACCGCAAGAATCTCAGTGCCTTTCAGCTAGCGGTGCAGCAGTACTTCCCGGAGGGCACGCAGATTACCCGTCCGAACGGCGGTTTCATTCTCTGGGTCAGCCTGCCGGGGCGGGTCAATACCCAGGAATTGCATGTCCGGGCATTGCAGCAGGGCATCAGTATCGCGCCGGGGCTGATCTTCAGTAATACCGAGCAGTTCAACCACTGCATTCGCCTCAACTGCGGTACCCCATGGAATCGCGAGGCCGAACGGGCACTGATGACCCTGGGCATGCTGGCCAGCCAGCTGTGCCAGGAGGCCGCGGGCGGTTTTTGAAGGATCGGTTACCGCGCTTGTTTTCGCGCGGTCAACAGGCGAGCATATGGCTCTTTGCCGCCGATCCTGTTGTCTCTCTATGAAAGCGATTTTTCCTGTTGCCTGGGTATTGGTCAGTGTATTGAGTGCTTTCGGCATGGCCAGCGTTCTGGCGGCTCCGGCCCAGGAAAAGGTCGCGGCAAGCGCCACCGCGAATAAATCGCAGAAAACCGCGGTAGCCAAGAAAGCCGCGCCGGTAAAGAAGGCGGCAGCGACCAGCAAGGCCAAGGCACAGAAAAGGCGCGCGCCGATCGCTTCCAAGTCCAAGCCTGCCAGTGAGATCGTGAAGACGCGTTTGCCTTCGGCCAATGTGGATCTGAGCCTGCCGCCGGAAATGGTCAAGCAATTGCAGCCGATCGGTTCGGTCAACCAGCCCAAGCGCACCCCGTTGCTGCCGCCGATGTTCGGCGAGAAACCCAAGGACGATAGTCCGTTCCAGCTCAACGGCCGCTTGCTGAGCAACGAAATGCAGTTGCAGCTGCGCAATGACGAACGGCGTGATGTGGAAGGCGCGGCGTTGGATTTCGAGTTCAAGCAGTAAACCCTCATCCTGACTGTGACCCGCAGCCCTGACGCTTTGTCGGAGACTGGTCAGTCACGCGAGCCTGAGCGTAAAAACCAGTGGGCGGCCAATTTCAAACGGCTGTTTTAGCGGTTACTCTAGTCCGCGTCATTTCAATACTTTGCCCGTCGCGAGGAGCTTGTCGTCATGAACTGCCGTGAAGGCTGTGGCGCCTGTTGCATTGCCCCTTCCATCAGTACCCCGATTCCTGGAATGCCCAATGGCAAACCGGCCGGAGAACGTTGCATCCATCTTTCTGTCGAACTGCTGTGCGGTTTGTTCGGCCAACCCGAACGGCCCGCCGTCTGTGGTGCGTTCCAGGCCGATGTCGAAGTCTGCGGCGAGAGCCGGGAAGAGGCTATCCGCTTGTTGGGCTGGTGGGAGCAAATGACGGCGGCGTGAAGTGTTTGAAATGAACGGAACTTCAACAATAAGGAATAAGACAATGGGTTCGCTGCATCGAATTGCTGTGCTCTGTGGGTTGACCGTTCTGCTCTCGGCAACCGCCCACGCCGAAGATTGGCAAACGGCCAAGGATGAAGACGGCATCAAGGTCTCCTTGAGTGAAGTGGCCGGTTCCAAATACAAGGCCTATCGGGGCGTGACCACCATGAAAACCAGCGTGGCCAAGCTGCGCGCTTTGCAGGACGACGTGACGGGCGCCTGCGCCTGGATTCACGAATGCAAGTCGCAGAAACTGCTCAAGCACGAAGGCGAGCAGAGCTGGACCTACACTCAGTTCAATACCCCATGGCCGGTCACTCCGCGTGATTCGGTGCTGCACGTCACCACCAGCGAAGCGGCCGATGGCAGCCTGACCCGCAAGCTCGAAGGCGTACCGACCTACATTCCCGAGGAGAAAGGTTTCGTGCGTGTCGCCCAGGTCGAAGGCTTCTGGAAGTTTGTGCCCAAGGGCGCGGACCAGGTCGAAGTGACCTATCAGGTGCACACCGAACCGGGCGGCAGCGTGCCGTCCTGGCTGGCCAACAAGTTTGTCGTGGATGCGCCGTTCAACACCCTCAAGGCATTGAAGGCGCGCGCCGAGAAACCGTAAGCGCCGATCGTTGCGAAAAGGCTGCCCCAGGGCAGCCTTTTTTAATGGCACCGCCGGGCCCTTGGTTTGAACGATCATTGGTTCTTCAGGGTCGACATCTTGTGAGTCCATCCATGGGCTTCATCAAGGAGGCACTGATGCAAAAGTGGCAAGTCACTTTCGTTGACGATCATGGTGTCCAGTCAGTCGAGCAGTTCGACTGTGAGCAGCAGCCTAGCATGGAGGAGGCGGCACAATTGATTCGCGCAAAGCTTCTGCCGGTTCCGGCCGAGCTTGACCTCAACGATCTGGAAGGACGCACCGACGACCCTACGCTCAAGAGCCTGAAAGATCAGAACAGCATTCAAATCCTCAGCATTACGCCGATTTAATCTTTAATGCGCAAAGCCCCACCGAGCTTTAACCCAGACCTTGGCAGCGCCTGCGTCTTGGCGCTACTCTGCATTCGAGATCAGCGAATGAATCGCTAAGGTCTGGTCTTGTCAGCTACATGCTTGTTTCCTGGCGGCGATCTTCTCGCCGCAAGCCTGCACCGTGCGGTGACAGGCAAGGAAGTACGGAAAGTCTATCCATCGGTTTGAGGAGGACGTTTCATGAGCACGGCCTATCAAGAAGACATCAGCAGCAGCGTGCTGCGCCGCATGAAAGAAGGCGGTTTCGACTTTTCACGATTCCATCCCATCGAGTTCTACGCCATTTTCCCGGACGAGGAGCGGGCACGCAGGGCGGCAGGGCAGTTCCGCGGTGAATCCTTGAATGCCCAGGTCAGCGTGCGCGATGACGGCGCCTGGTACTTGGAGCTGAGCAAGGTGATGTATGCCACCTACGGCGGCATCGGCGATTTCGAGCAGGACTTTGAAGCGGTGGTCGCGCCCCTGGGCGGGATCATTGAAGGTTGGGGCGTGAAGCAGGAGGTTCGAGGGCGACTCGTTTAGTGCATATGAATAGCGTCAAGACTCAGCATCGGCTGACCTTCGGGTCGGCCGATTTCGTTTCTGCCCCGGGTTCCTACAAAAAAAGCGGGTAAAAAAAGGCCACCCGTTGAGGGTGGCCAAAAGGGAAGACCGGTAGGAGAGGAAACCGGTCGGGGACATTCCGGGGCCGGCTGTCATTAGCGCCATGAAAGGAGGCATTGACTGCGCGCCTGGGAGGCTGAAGTCGTTTGCGCTGTTGCAACGAATTCTGCGCAGTTTTGCCCAGGCGGTGAAATCAAGTCTGGCTATGCCGTCGATAGCCATTGCACTGCATGCAGTGCAATGGTTGCCGGGGAATGCGCTCGACGGCAGGAGTTAGGCTTACCCGCGATGGCGTCCTGGAGAACCCCTCCCACAGCCAGCTTTATTGCGCCGCCTGTTTACGTCCCGCCATATGCTTCAGATACCCCACCAGCAACTCCAGCTCGGCATCCGGCAATACGCTGCTTGCGAAGGCCGGCATCTTCGCCTGTGGCCAGCGGCGCAGGCTCTGTGGGTCACGGATATAACGCTTGAGGAAGTCCGCCCCGAAATACTCGGTGGGGCTGTAGGGGATATTCAGGTCCGGGCCGAACTGCGAGTCGCCGGCGCCGTTGAGGCGATGGCAAGCCAGGCAGTTCTTCTGGAACAGGGCGAAGCCCTGGTTCACCGGGTCGCCGGCCGCCAGTTTGGGGTCCGGGCGCAGGGCCGGGAAACGCTCGGCCACCGGCGCCAGGCGCTTGATGCTCGCCACTTCGAACGGCCATTGCTCGGGGCTGATATGACTGGCCTGCGGGTTGGTCCACACCAGGTAGAAAGGTCCGGCGCTGTGCTTGCCTTCAGCCAGGGGCGGCCAGGGCTTGGTCGGGTCTTCGATGGCCAGCCAGGCCTGGGCGCCGTCTTGGTTGAGCAGGGGGGCGGCGGGCAATTCGGCGGCGAAACCGTCCAGGGCGACAGCCTGCAGATGGTCATCAGCCTTGATGCCGGTGAGCAGGGCCGAGATCGGCACCGCGCGGTAACTCATGTCGCGTTTGTACGACACGTCATCCTTGACGGTGACGGTTCGGGCCTGAGGGTGCTTGAGCAGTTCTTCGGTCTGCCAGGTGCGACTGCCGGCCCCCAGTTCCAGGGTCAGCTGCGCGGCATGCACGGGTGTGGTGAGCAGCAGGGCGCTGCACAGGAGAATAAGAGATTTCAATTGATCGCTGTTCCGTCGCTGGGGAGGAGAGCAGCGCGTACGGCCTGTCTCCAGTTTTCTGATAAGCGCGACGACGCCCTGATTCAGCGTGGCCGCGGCGTCAGAAAGAGTGGCACACAAGCACCTGCCCCGGTAGCGAACCGGAGCACAAAGATGCAATTGCGTGACGGGATGGCCACGCCTCTAGCCGATCACTTTGGTGAGATTCGGCAAAATCAGAAGCAAGGTGGTTGCGAACAGAATGAGCCCCGCTTGACGGACTTTCGAATGCTTGAACATGGCTGAATGCCTTTTGTTGTTATTCCTGAACATCAAATGCATGCCTGCCGCTTCACTCTGGTCAGGCGATGTGTCCCTTTTCTTACACGTGCACCGGCAAGACCCGGCTGCAACGATTCACTGCCTACAGTTCCTACCTTAGGGGCCTTGTAACCCTTGGCTTAGATCCATTTCATATCAGCTAATAGGCGGATGCTTTAAAAAACGCATGAGGCTTATTGCCATCTTCTTGCCCGGCCTTTGTCTAGACAGTTCCGTTATGCGGCGGGCGGAATCCATTAGCTCACTACCGTTCGTCTGAGCGTGACCGTCAAGGTCAGTGAGCGCATCGGTCATTGAATCCGGGGCCCTCGAGGCCAAGAGTGGGAGCCCTGTCATCATTCATCTGCACAGCGGTTCGAGGACGTCATGACCCAGGCTTTGATATTCGATGCATTACGCACCCCCCGTGGCAAAGGCAAGGCCGACGGCGCCCTGCACAGCGTCAAGCCGGTGAACCTGCTGGCCGGGTTGCTCGATGCCCTGCAGCGGCGTACCGAACTCGACACCAGCCAGGTCGACGACATCGTGCTCGGCTGCGTGACGCCGATTGGCGACCAGGGGGCCGACATCGCCAAGACCGCGGCGCTGGTCGCCGACTGGGACGTCAGCGTGGCCGGAGTGCAGATCAACCGCTTTTGCGCCTCGGGCCTCGAGGCGGTGAACCTGGGCGCGATGAAAGTGCGCTCCGGCTTCGAGGACCTGGTGGTGGTCGGCGGCGTCGAGTCGATGTCGCGGGTGCCCATGGGCAGCGACGGCGGTGCCTGGGTGCTCGACCCGCAAACCAATATGCACAGCCATTTCACCCCGCAAGGCATAGGCGCGGACCTGATCGCCACCCTGGAAGGTTTCAGCCGTGAGGATGTCGACAGCTTTGCCCTGCAGTCCCAGCAGAAGGCCGCGCGGGCCAGGGCGGCGGGGGCTTTCAGCAAGTCCCTGGTGCCGGTGCAAGACCAGAATGGCATCGTCCTGCTGGATCATGATGAGTTCATACGCGCCGACTCCACCCTCGAAGGCCTGGGCAAGCTCAAGCCCAGCTTCGAGATGATCGGCCAGATGGGTTTCGACGCCACCGCCTTGCGGGTCTACAGCCATGTCGAGCGCATCCACCACGTGCACACCCCGGGCAACAGCTCAGGGATAGTCGATGGCGCGGCGCTGATGCTGATCGGTTCCGAAGCCAAGGGCCAGGCGCTGGGCCTCAAGCCACGGGCGCGGATCGTCGCCACGGCGGTCACCGGCACCGATCCGACCATCATGCTCACCGGGCCGGCGCCGGCCACCCGCAAGGCTCTGGCCAAGGCCGGGCTGCGGGTTGAGGACATCGACCTGTTCGAGGTCAACGAGGCCTTCGCCTCGGTGGTACTGAAGTTCATCAAGGACATGGCCATCGACCCTGGCAAGGTCAACGTCAATGGCGGTTCCATCGCCATGGGCCACCCGCTGGGCGCCACCGGCTGCGCGATCCTCGGCACCTTGCTCGACGAGCTGGAAGCGCGGCGCCAGCGTTACGGCCTGGCGACCCTCTGCGTCGGCGGCGGCATGGGTATCGCCACCATCATCGAACGCCTCTGAGCCCTGACTTCAAGGAAACACTTTCATGACCCAAGCCATCCGTTACGAAAAGGGCCAGGACCAGATCGTCGTTCTGACCATCGACATGCCGGGCCAGAGCGCCAACACCATGAACGCGGTGTACCGCGAGGCCATGGCCGCCTGCGTGGCCCGCCTGCAAGCCGAGCAGGAATCGATTGCCGGGGTGATCGTCACTTCGGCGAAAAAGACCTTCTTTGCCGGCGGCGACCTCAATGAATTGATCAAGGTCGGCAAGCCCGAAGCCCAGGCCTTCTATGACATGGTGCTGACCCTCAAGGGCCAGCTGCGGGCCCTGGAAACCCTAGGCAAGCCCGTGGTCGCGGCGATCAACGGCGCCGCCCTGGGCGGTGGCTGGGAGATCTGCCTGGCCTGCCATCACCGGGTAGCGCTGGACGATTCGTCGCTGCAGGTCGGCCTGCCGGAAGTGACCCTCGGCCTGTTGCCGGGCGGTGGCGGGGTGGTGCGCATGGTGCGTTTGCTGGGGCTGGAAAAAGCCCTGCCGTATCTGCTGGAAGGCAAGAAGGTCCGACCGCAGCAGGCGCTGAAAGCCGGCCTGATCGACCAACTGGCCAGCGACCGCGACGACCTGCTGGCCAAGGCCAGGGCGTGGATTGTCGCCAACCCGGCGGTCAAGCAGCGCTGGGACGTGGCCGGCTACCAGATCCCCGGGGGCACGCCGTCGCACCCGAAAGTCGCGCAGATGCTGGCCATTGCGCCGTCGATCCTGCGCAGCAAGACCCAGGGCTGCCTGCCGGCGCCGGAGAAAATCCTCTGTGCGGCAGTGGAGGGCGCCCAGGTCGATTTCGATACCGCGCAGTTGATCGAAGCCCGCTATTTCACCGAGCTGACCACCGGCCAGGTGGCGAAAAACATGATCGGCACCTTCTGGTTCCAGCTCAACGAGATCAATGCCGGTGGCTCCCGGCCCCAAGGCTTCGCGCCCTATGTGACCAGGAAGGTCGGGGTGCTGGGTGCCGGGATGATGGGCGCCGGGATCGCTTACGTCAGTGCCGTGGCCGGCATCGAGGTGGTGCTCAAGGACATCAGCCTGGCGGCGGCCGAGAAGGGCAAGGCCCATTCGGCGGCGTTGCTGGAGAAGAAGGTCGCCCGTGGCCAGTTGAGCGCCGAGCAGCGTGACGCCACGCTGGCGCGGATCCGCACCACCGAGCAGGACGCCGACCTGGCCGGGTGCGACCTGATCATCGAGGCGGTGTTCGAGGATCGCGAGCTCAAGGCCAGGGTCTCGGCGGCGGCGCAGCAGGTGGTGGGGGCACAGGCGGTGATTGCGTCCAACACCTCGACCTTGCCGATCAGCGGCCTGGCCAGGGCCGTACCGGATCAAGGCAAGTTCATCGGCCTGCATTTCTTCAGCCCGGTGGAAAAAATGCCCCTGGTGGAAATCATCAAGGGCGAGCAGACCAGCGACGAAACCCTGGCGCGCGGCTTCGACTTCGTCCAGCAGATCAAGAAGACCCCGATCGTGGTCAACGACAGCCGCGGCTTTTTCACTTCGCGGGTGTTCGGCACCTTCACCAACGAAGGTATCGCCATGCTCGGTGAGGGGGTGGCCGCGCCGATGATCGAGACCGAGGCGCGCAAGGCGGGTATGCCGATCGGCCCGCTGGCGATCTGCGACGAGGTTTCCCTGAGCCTGCTGAGCCATATCCGCCAACAGACCGCCAAGGACTTGCAGGCCGAAGGCAAGCCGTTGCCGGAGCATCCGGCCTTCGCCGTGATCGACCTGCTGCTCAATGAATACAAGCGCCCAGGCAAGGCGGCGGGCGGTGGCTTCTACGACTACCCGGCCGGGGGGCAGAAGCACTTGTGGTCGCAGCTGAAAACCCGCTTCGAGAAAGCCGATGGGCAGATTTCGCCGCAGGACGTGCGCGACCGGTTGTTGTTCGTGCAGGCCATCGAAACCGTGCGGTGTATGGAGGAGGGCGTGTTGCGTTCGACGGCCGATGCCAATATCGGTTCGATTTTCGGTATCGGCTTCGCAGCCTGGACTGGCGGGGCCTTGCAGTTCATCAACCAGTACGGCCTGAAGGACTTTATCGCCCGGGCCCAGTACCTGGCCGAGCAATATGGCGAGCGTTTCGCGCCGCCGGCGCTGCTGCTGGAGAAGGCCGCCAAGGGCCAGTTGTTCTGAGGCTGAAGGGACTGAAGTGATGCATCGCGGGGCTTGCCTTGATCAGGCGTTTCAAGGCAGGCTCTGGGGTGTTCATTATTCCCATCACGTGTCAGGTATTTTTTATGTCGCTACGCATCTGCATTCTGGAAACCGACATCCTGCGTCCAGAATTGGTCGATCAATATCAGGGTTACGGGCAGATGTTTCAGCGCCTGTTTTCACAGCAGCCCATCGCTGCCGAATTTACCGTCTACAACGTGATGCAGGGCCACTACCCGAGCGACGACCAAAGCTTCGACGCTTACCTGGTCACGGGGAGCAAGGCCGACTCCTTCGGTACCGACCCCTGGATTCAAACCCTCAAGACCTACCTGCTGGAGCGTTATAAGCGCGGCGACAAACTGCTGGGCATCTGCTTTGGCCATCAGTTGCTGGCGTTGCTGCTGGGCGGCAAGAGCGAACGCGCAACCCAGGGCTGGGGCGTGGGTACCCACAACTACAAACTGGCGGCCAAGGCGCCCTGGATGAGCCCGGTGATGGAAGAGCTGACGCTGTTGATCAGCCATCAGGACCAGGTGACGGCCTTGCCGGAAAACGCCACGGTCATCGCTTCCAGCGATTTCTGCCCGTTCGCGGCCTATCACATCAATGACCAGGTGCTGTGCTTCCAGGGCCACCCGGAGTTCATCCACGACTATTCGCGGGCCTTGCTGGACCTGCGCCAGCAGCACCTGGGCGAACAGGTCTATCAAAAGGGCATCGCCAGTCTGGACCGGGATCATCACGGCAGCACCGTTGCCGAGTGGATGATGCGTTTTGTGGCGCACAAGCCGCAGGCCGGATCGGTTTGAATCTTTAAGCGCATCGCGAGCAGCTCGCTTCTACAAAGACTTCAAAGCCCTTGTAGGCGAGCAGCTGCATTGCGTTCTGCGGAGGTGTTTTCAATCTTGGGGGGTGAGGTCTCGCAGACCTGCTAAAACCTCCGAGGTATTGCGCATGATCTCCCTCAGGGCCTCCACCAGGGCGGAAGCGGCCGGGGATAATCCGACGCCGGAAAGTCGAGAGACGCCAATCTGCTCCAATACCAGTGGTTCGAAAGCGGGCAGACGAACAATCTCAGTGCGGTATGCCGGATCAAATGCCACCGACTGCGGCAAAATGCCCAGAAGATCCGTCTGCCTGAGTAACCAAAGAATATTGAACATGGACACCGTTTCGATGGTGGCATGGGGCGGATCGATATTTTCCCGATAAAAAATATTCTCGAATTGCTTGCGCAAGGTTGTTTCCGTATGTGGGAGCAGCCACGCCTCGCGAGCGAGTTGTTCAAGTTTGACGTCGGGTTGCTGGGCAAGTGGGTGATCCCGTCTCGCAACAATAATGGCGTTTTCGCTGAATAGAGCCTCCTGAGCCACAACCGCGCTGGTATTAACGTCGGACAGCCTTCCAATCAGGAAATCAAGTTCGCCTGATATGAGCCGAGGGATGAGCTCAGTACTCACCCCATCGACAATTTTGATCCGGATGTCAGGACGGGATGACCTGAGTCGTGCGATCGCCGCGGGTACGAGGTAACTCGATCCTGTGAGCACACAACCTATCGCGACCCGCCCGGCATAGCCTCTGCCCAGCGCGTCGATTGCGTGCGAAACATGGTCGATCTGGGCGAGGACCATCCGGCTGCGATCGACAAAGGCTTGCCCAAGCTCCGTAGGCGTCACGCCTCGGCGGCCCCGGATAAAGAGCGGGGCGCCCACCGCTTCCTCCAGATCCTGCAACAGCTTGGTAGCCGTGGGCTGCGAAAGATGAAGTGCGCGCGCCGCATGCAAGATGCTGCCGTACTCAACCAGTGCAATCGCTAAGCGGAAATGCCTTACCGTCGCCCATCGTTCAAGCCTGTCGAGTTTCATTTGGTATTCCATTTTATGATATCACACTAAATATAATGTGAATTTACGGATAGCAAAACCCTCCCTAGAATGAATTCGGACATGATTGTTCTGCCTTGGTCGACACTTTGATACGACGTTGTACGCGTGATTTATATATAGATCGCAAGTACTTCTCGGCACTTTGCTCAACCAGGGAATATTTAGGCTTTTAACCGTGAGAGGAGTTTGCCCAGTGAGCGCCAAAAAACTGGAAGTCGTAAAAAAGTATTTTCAATATTGCGTAGATGGCAAAGATGCTGAACGAGTACTTGAGTACTTCGATGCCGATGTCATTGTGCATAGGCCCGACTGCGACGCTCCCATTCGTGGTGTTAGCAACTTCAAGCGGGCCTTGCGTGAACATGTGCTGGAACGATATGAATCAATAACCACCACATTCAGCAAAGAGGTTGTTACTGATGATGTGGTCGTTGTTCATTTGACCCATCACGCTCGTGGGTCGAACACATGGCACGGTTTTGATGTGCGGGGTAAGGATGTAACCTGGACGGCATTGACTTATTTCCGTTTCAACGATTCAGGCAAGATCGTTGAAGAGATAGTAGAGCGAAACGAATTGTTCATGGCCAGGCAACTTGGAATTGTTGAATACACTTAAGAAATGCATGCAGCCATGCAATTCAAAACTGACGGTATGGTGTTGGCTCGTCCTGCAAAAAAGATAACCCGGTTCATCTTCGCCTGATGGTGGGCGTGAGCCGAGCCGGGTTGTTGCGCCCAGCTCCAGCTTGTCGCTCTACGGTCGCTGCCCAAGGCGACTCTTGATTCACAGCCACCCCGAGCGCTTGAAGCTCGCCCACAACCCCGTACAGCCCAGCACCAGAAACGCCAGCACACCGAAGTAGCCGTAGTGCATCTTCAGCTCGGGCATGTTGTCGAAGTTCATTCCGTAGATCCCCGCCACTGCGGTCGGGAACGCCAGGATTGCCGCCCAGGCGGCGAACTTGCGTTGCACCACGCTTTGTCGCGAGGCCTCCAGCAGGACGCCGATCTCGATGGTCTGGCTGGCGATGTCGCGCAAGGTCGCCAGGTCTTCCATCTGCCGGGTGACGTGGATCTGCACATCGCGAAAGTACGGGCGCATGTTCTTGTCGATAAAGGGGAAGCTGAGCTTCTGCAGCTCTTCGCTGATCTCCACCATGGGCGCTACATAGCGGCGCAGGCGCAGCACATCGCGACGCAGGCTGTGGAGGTGCTGGATATCCCCCTCGTTGAGCGAACTGCACAGCACGCTGTGCTCCAGTTCGTCGATCTCGGCATGGATCGCTTCGCTGACCGGCTGGTAGTTCTCGGTGACGAAGTCCAGTAGCGCGTAGAGTACGAAGTCTTCGCCGTGCTCCAGCAGCAGCGGTCGTGCCTCGCAGCGCTGGCGCACGAACCCATAGGATTTGGAGTGGCCATTGCGGGCAGTGATGATGTAGCCGTTGCCGGCAAAGATATGGGTTTCGATGAACTCCAGCTTGCCGGCTTCGCGCACCGGGGAGTAGGTGACGATAAACAGCGCGTCGCCGAAGGTTTCGAGTTTCGGCCGACTGTGTTTTTCCAGGGCGTCCTCGATGGCCAGTTCGTGCAGGTTGAACTGGCGCTGCAGATTGGCCAGCTCCTGGGCGTTGGGTTCTTCGAGGCCGATCCAGACAAAGTGCCCGGGTTTGGCGGCCCAGGCCGCCCCTTCGTCGAGGGTGATGTCCGTGACTCTTTTACCCGCGCTGTAGACTGCGGCGGCAACAACTCTACCCATGGTTCCTGTTCGCTTCTTCTTATCGAAATGAGGAGTGAGACTTCGTGCAGCTTAGCCCCATGACTGATCAGAGTCAGCCTGTTGGGCGGAGTTCGCCGGCAATAAAAAAGCCCGCACGCGGCGGGCTGTTTTCAGGCGGTCTGTAGCTGGCGGTCCATCGACTCGATGCACTCGCGCATCTGTTCGCGACACTGCTCGATCAGCCTCGGCATGTCGTCCAGGCTCAGCCCGGCGGTGGGGATCGCCGGCAGCGAGCGGATCAGGATCCTGCCACTGCGCCAGCGGTTGAGGCGCATGTGGCGGATGTAGCTGCTGGCGCACACTGGGACGATCGGCACGCCGGCGGCGATGGCCATCTGGAAGGCGCCTTTCTTGAACGGCAGCAGGTCCTCGCCGAGGTTGCGAGTGCCTTCCGGGAAGACCCAGATCGAGGTGTCCTTGTGTTGCAGGGTGTGGGTGGTGGTCAGCATCGAGCGGCGCGCCTTGTGCGCGTTGCCACGGTCGATCAGCACATTGCCCGCCAGCCAGAACAACTGGCCGAACAGCGGCACCCATTTCAGGCTCTTTTTACCGATGCACACGGTGCGCCGGGGCACCACGTTGCCGAACACGAACAGGTCGTAGTTGGACTGGTGGTTGGCGATGATCACGCAGCTCTTGGGCTTGTCCATCAGCGGCCCGACTTCGGCCTTGACCCGCAGGCGCAGGATGCACATGGCTGGCAAGGCATACAAACGCGCGCACAGGCGGCTGTTATCCGGGTTGAACGGGCGGCACAGCCCCAGTATTACGCCGAGAATTCCCGCTGCAACAAAATGCAGGCCCATCAATAACATACGAAACAGATACAGCATCTACAGGCCCACCGGGGACAAAAGGTGGCGCAGTGTACGGATGTGCACTGTTTTCGGCAATTACCTGTATAGAAGGGGAAGATGGCCGATGTTTAAGCGCATGTTTCCGACTCTTTGCTCAGTGGCGAACTAGAGCGTCGCGCCAGTCTTTCTCGTGGTGCGGGCATAAAAAAGCCCGACGCGCGGGTCGGGCTGTGGGCGGCGGGCCCAGGCTTCAGCCCAGGTGTTCCTGATCGAGGATGATCGCGTTGTCCAGGGCTTCCAGCAGCGCCTTGCGCACTTTCAGCTTGGTGTTCTTGTGGGCGGTCATGTTGATCTTCTTCAGCTGACGCGCGGCGGCCAGGGCGGCGCCTTGCAGCTCCTCGATGCCCACCACCTTATCGAGGAAGCCGGCATCCACCGCGCCTTGCGGGTCGAACATCTCGCCATTGATCACCGAGCGGTGCAGTGCGGATTTGCGCAGGCGGTCACGGGCCAGCTCGATGCCGGCGTGGTGCATGGTCATGCCGATCTGCACTTCGTTCAGGCCGATGCTGAACGGGCCTTCGACGCCGATACGGTAATCCGCGGACAGCAGCAGGAACGCGCCCTTGGCCACGGCGTGCCCAGGGCAGGCGACGATGACGGGGAAGGGGTGCGACAGCAGGCGACGGGCCAGGGTCGACCCCGAGGTCACCAGGCTCACGGCTTCTTTAGGGCCGGCGGTCATCACTTTCAGGTCGTAGCCGCCCGACAGAATACCGGGCTGCCCGGTGATGATCACCACCGCGCGATCGGTGACGGCCTGGTCCAGCGCGGCATTGAAGGCGGCAATCACGTCCGGGGAAATGGCATTGACCTTGCCATTGCTCAAGGTCAGGGTCGCGATATCGTCTTCGAGGTGGTAAGAAATCAACTCACTCATGACGCAATTCCTTGTATTGAAGTGAGGCAGACGTTACTCACGGTCACAGGTCAGGTAAAGCGCTGTGACTGACTGGTGAGTCAGCCCTTTCTGGCCTGACAAGCGTAGCCGGCCACCTGGGGCGCGGATCGGCCCTCTTATATAGCTGCCAGCCAGGCCAGAGATTGGCCGGTTTGCCATGGCGTTGATGCCAGCGCAGTGCCGCAATCCGAAGAAATGTCTTAAGCGCATGAAAATTCTCAAAAAAACCTTTGCCATCAGAAAAGCTTTCGACTACATTAGCGCGCCTCGACAGACTGAATCGGTTTGACGAGACACGGTTGGGTGTCCGAGTGGCTTAAGGAGCACGCCTGGAAAGTGTGTATACAGGAAACTGTATCGAGGGTTCGAATCCCTCCTCAACCGCCATATTCGATCTACGCAAAACCCCTGGTTTCCTCGAGAAGCCAGGGGTTTTGTGCTTTCTGGGGCTGCTTAATCGCGGCAGTGGGCGAGCGGCTTCTTTGCTGAACGCCATTTCCCCGCGATGGTCAAAACCATTACGAGTTCGCAACAGCCAAGGTTGCTCCAGCAAGGTATCGATCACGCTGGATACTTGAGTGGTCTTTGGCTTTGTTACCCCTGCGAAGCCTGGCGGTCAAGTCACCTTGAGGGTGAGGCTTTCCGCCGATATCAGGCGGGCATCAGCGTGCGGTTTTCTGTGCTCCGTAATGGCTACGAGGAGACGCACAATGGTCATTCACTTCAAGGTCGCCGGGCATCTGGCCTGCGGCCACAAAGGTTCCAATCTCATATCCAGCACCGAGCCGGCGCGGGTCAAATGCCGCAGTTGCCGCAATACCGAGGTGTTCAAGGAAGCCCGCAAGAATCAGCGCAATGCGGCACGTCGAGCGGCGCGCAAAGCCAAGGCAGAGCACGCGGCAAGCGACTGGCGTGCAGCCTGGACCCAACGGCTGACGGCCATGGCCGGATTGCAGCGTCTGCCTCGGGGCTTTGATGGGCAGCCGTACGTTTAGCGTTTGTCCCGGGCACCCCACGCTTTCAGGTCTAGAATGGTCAGGCGCATCGAGTGGGGCGATGCTGGTTGTCTGCGGGCGTGGGGTGATGTTGCCGGCGTCGGCAGGCTTTGCAGCTACTCAATCGAGGACACCATCATGTCCACGCACGAACAGGTCACCGAGCATAAATCCTTCTCCGAACCGGATGAGACCCGCGAGTTTTCCAATGGCAAGGCAGAGATCCTGAAGATCGGTCAGTGTGAAGTGGGACGCTTCACTTTCAAGCCGGGCTGGCGCTGGTCGAACGACATTAAACCGCTGGCGCAGACACCGAGTTGCCAGGCACCGCACTTTCAGTATCACGTGGCCGGCAGGCTGGCGATCCTGATGGATGACGGCACCGAAATCATCGCCGGGCCGGGTGATATCACCTCCCTGCCTAAAGGTCACGACGCCTGGGTGGTGGGGGATGAAACCGTGGTGGTGGTCGACTGGTTCGGGGCCAGCAACTACGCTCGTAAGGTCTAGGCGAAATGCACCCGGAAAAAGGAGCTGATGCAAGCCGCCAGTTCCTTTTTCAGCGACGATCCACACCCTTGGACGAAGAACTCCAACTTGGGCCATTCGTCGGTCTTTTCTCTTGTGAACTACAAGTCCTTAAATGACCGGCTAGTCTGAAACGCCGTGACGGTCGATATTTTCTAGGCAGTCAGGTGCTTGCCGGTATCGATCGGTTGTTGGAGGGAGCAGGGAGATGAGCGATCCTTATATCGAGGACAACGGGGATGAGTTCCCAATCAACAACCTGGTGCGCTGCGGTCAGGCAGCGTTTGACAGCGAGCCACCGGCCAAGGCGTCGGTAGGCAAGACCAGGGCCAGTGCGTTACCCAGGGTGACCCAGACAAAGTTTTTCCCGAAAGCGGCGCTTCCTAAGAGAAGGTAGCCTTCATACATACCGAACGACCCCGCTTCCGGGCGGGGTTTTTGTTACCTGAACAATGGGCCGCCGCGATTGATTTGAATGAAGTTGGACCTTTCGTCTTATCCGTTGCACAGGGTAGCGGGGTTTTCACACTTTATTCACAAACGACTGCGTAGGCTCGACTCATCCGTTAAAGCAAATCCTATTAGCCCGTCTCCCCAGCGGGCTTTTTTTTGCCTGGCTGAAAACTCTTTGCGCAAAAACGGTCCAAGACTGTGACTAAAAGGATCACAGCGTTCTGCTGTCGCCGCTCAGCTTTAGTCAGACATCGCTTTAGAATGACTCTCCAGCATCTTTTTCGAGGTTTACATCATGCGTTTAACACTGCCTGCTCTGGTTTTGGGGCTTCTGGCTGCTCAAGGTGCGATGGCCGCCGGTGATGGCACTGCTGCGGTCGGCGGCGGTTTGGGTGGCGCGCTGGGCAATGTGGTGGGACAACAGATTGGCGGCAGCACGGGCGCCGCGGTGGGTGCGGGCCTTGGCGGCGCTGCCGGCAGTGCGGTCGGTGCCCGTAAGGGCAGTCGGACCGAAGCGGCCATCGGTGGCGGCCTGGGTTCGGCCGGCGGTTCGGTGATCGGCAACAAGTTGGGCGGCAGCACTGGCTCGACCATCGGCGCAGGCCTTGGCGGCGCGGCCGGTGGCGCTTTGGGCAGCAGCATGGGTGACGATGACCATCACTCCGGCGGCAGAAAGCACAAGAATAAACACAAGCACAAGCACGACTGATTCTGCAGCGGTGCGCAAAAAAGCCCGGCCTCGTGCCGGGCTTTTTTATGGGAACGAATAGCGTTCCAGCCCCTCGAATTCAATGATGGACACACTGTGTCGACGAGGTTTGCCATGATTCCAGAAACCCTAGGCAAGAAAGAACAGGACGCTTCGGGCGTGCCCTTGGTCAACGATCCAGGCAATGAAGATCCGGGCTCGTTGATGGATGACGCCCTGGTGCCGCTGAGCGATGACGATGAGGCAGGCGAGTCGGAGGAAAAGGGCCCGTGAAGTCTGCTTCCAGCACGCCGGCATGAGCGGTGTGAGGTGCCTATGAAGCATGATCCGAAACCTATCGACCGGGATGACACGCCCGAATATCCGCTGCCTTCCCCCACGGATGCGCTGACTCCCGAGCAGATCCTCCCGGATGCCAACGCCGAACAGGAGCTGTCTCGACCCGAGCCGCAGCGCAAGGCGGCCAGGGGCAAACGGCGCACCGCCCCGGGAGGCGCGTCGTGAGCCGCGCAAAACTGCTGAGCCTGGTGTTGGTCGCCCTGGTGTCGATTTTCTGTTTCTCCAGCCTGGCAGAGTCCGCTGACGGACGAGCCCCGGCCAATCCTCCGCTGCGGTCGTTCGAGGGTGGTTCCGGCAACGATCTCATGCTGCGACCAGGAGCCCTGGGCGGGAATGGTGTGGGTGTCATGGACAGCCGTTCACGGGTCGATAAATCGCGCGACTCTTCCGGCCAGGGCGGCGGCATGGGCTCCACTGGCGTCAATGGTTCCATCATGGGCGGCGGCGGTGCCGGTGGTGGAACCGGCAGCGCGGGCGGTGGCACCGGGGGGCCAGGAGGCGGCAGCGGACGGGCGGGACGCTAGCGTGCTTTGTTCACTCATGATGTCGAGACCAGCGAGCCCGGCCTGTCCGGGCTTTTGTCTGCCTGCACGCTGACCCGCGGTTGCTCCCCGTCATCTGCCGCGGCTATGCTGCTGAACCCTTTAATCGGGCAAGAAACTGGCCGTACCTGAGCCGCTCCCCGGGATGTTTTTTGTTAACGGATCAGATGCGATGAATGCACAGTTGAATGACGTCGGCCCGATCAAGGCCGTGATTTTCGATATGGACGGTTTGCTGCTGGACACCGAAGGCATCTACACCGAGGTGACGCAAATCATCGCCGATCGTTATGGCCGCACCTTCGATTGGACGATCAAGCAGAACATCATTGGCCGTGGCGCCGCGGACCTGGCTCGCTACGTGGTGCAAGCTCTGGATCTGCCGATCACGCCCGAGGAGTTCCTGGTGATTCGCGAGCCGCTGATGCGCGAACGCTTTCCCCGGGCGCTGGCGATGCCGGGCGCGCAGGAGCTGGTGCAGCACCTCAAGGCCAATAACGTGCCGATTGCCGTGGGCACCAGTTCTTCGCGCCAGTCTTTCGCCCAGAAAACCACCTTGCACGGCGACTGGTTCGCGCTGTTCGACACTATAGTCACCGCCGACGACCCGGAAGTGGGCGCGGCCAAGCCGGCGCCGGACATCTTCCTTACCGCCGCGCGGCGCCTGGGCGTTGCCCCCGAGGATTGCCTGGTGTTCGAGGATTCGCCCTTTGGTGTCACCGCGGCGAAGGCGGCGGGGATGACCGCGATCGCCATTCCCGATCCGGCGATGGCGGATGCCAAGTACGCCCATGCCGATGCCATCCTGCGTTCGCTGAAGGGCTTCCAGCCGGCGGCCTGTGGTTTGCCGCTGCTGCAATGGAGCTAAACCTGTAGCCGCTGCCGCAGGCTGCGATAAGCCCGCCAGGGCTTCAGCGCTCTCAAGTGCGGCGCCTTCTGCGGAATCGATCGCAGCCTGCGACAGCTCCTAAAAAAAAACGCCGGGCCACCTGATGAGGGTGGCCCGGCGTTTTTCATGGGCACAGAATCAGGCACTGAAGCCGCCGTCGATCGTCAGACTGGCGCCGGTGATGTAACCCGCTTCCGGGCCTGCCAGATAAGCCACGAAGCTGGCGATTTCTTCCGCGTGGCCGTAGCGCCCGATGGCCATCAGCGGGATCAGGCTTTCGGCGAAGTCGCCGTGGGCCGGGTTCATGTCGGTGTCGACCGGGCCGGGCTGCACATTGTTGATGGTGATGCCCCGTGGGCCGAGGTCGCGGGCCAGGCCTTTGGTCAGGCCGACCAGGGCCGACTTGCTCATGGCATAGGTACCGCCACCGGCAAAGGGCATGCGTTCGGCGTTGGTGCTGCCGATGTTGATGATGCGCGAGCCTTCGCCCATATGCCGGGCCGCTTCCTGGGTAGCGACGAACACGCTGCGGATGTTGATGGCCAGGGTCCGGTCGAAGTCTTCCAGCTTGAAGTCTTCCAGCGGGCCGATAGCTAGGACGCCGGCGTTGTTGACCAGGATGTCCAGGCGACCAAAGGTTTCGACCGTGCTCTCGACCGCCTGGCGGATGGCTGCGGCATCGGCGCTGTCGGCCAGGATCGCCAGGGCCTTTCCGCCAGCGGCGGTGATGCTGTCCTGCAAGGCTTCGGCCTTGGTGGTAGAGCTGACATAGGTGAAGGCGACGGCGGCGCCTTCGGCCGCGAGGCGTTGCACGATGGCCGCGCCGATGCCGCGGGAACCGCCTTGAACCAGGGCTACTTTGCCGCTGAGGGATTGAGTGGTCATGTCGTTCTCCAAAAAAGTCCAAGGCGGGCTGCCTTGTGGTTGGAGTCGAGTATCGACTTCGGATTAGGTGCTGTGTAGATAGGAATCGCTCTAGTCTGTATAAACCAGAAGTTTATAGTGAGGCGCCATGGAAACCTTCAGCAGCATCGAATGCTTTGTGCGCAGCGCCGAAGTCGGCAGCTTCGCCGAAGCCGCGCGACGCTTGAGCCTGACCCCCGCCGCGGTGGGTAAAAGCGTGGCCAAGCTCGAGGCCCGGCTCGGGGTCCGGCTGTTCCAGCGCAGCACCCGCAGCCTGACCCTGACCGAGGCCGGCAAGCTGTTTCTTGGCGAGGTCAGCGCCAGCCTGTACACCATCCAGAACGCCGTGGCCAACCTGGCCAGCGCCGAAGGGCGCCCGGCGGGCACTCTGAAAGTCAGCATGGGCACGGTGTTCGGGCGGCTGTACATCGTGCCCATGCTCGGCGAATTCCTGCGGCGTTTCCCAGAGATCAGCCCGGACTGGCATTTCGATAATCGCCAGGTGGACCTGATCGGCCAGGGTTTCGACGCGGCAATCGGCGGCGGCTTTGAGCTGCCCCAGGGGGTGGTGGCGCGACGGCTGACCCCGGCCCACCGCATCCTGGTGGCCTCGCCGGACTATCTGGCGCGCTGCTCGGCGGTCGAGCAGCCCGAGGATTTGCAATATTGCGAAGGCATCCTGATCCGCTCGCCACAGACCGGGCGGGTGCGCTCCTGGGCCCTGACCAGTCGCACCCGGCAGCAAAGCCCGTTGAGCCTGAAGGCACGGATGACCATGAGTGATTCGGAAGCGGCCTGCGCCGCTGCCGCCCAGGGCCTGGGGGTGGCCCTGGTGAGCATGCCGTTCGCCGTCGGTTACTTGAACGCCGGCACCCTGGTGCGGGTATTGCCGGACTGGTACGTCGACGACGGCAACATCTCGATCTATTACGCCGAGCACAAACTGTTGCCGGGCAAGACCCGGGCCTTCGTCGACTTCGTGATCGAGCAGTTCGCCGAGCAGGGTCTGGAGCGACGTTTCAGCGCGGTTTGAAGAGGCGCGCAAACCCGCTTCCCTAATAGAGGCGGGCTTGCTCGCGACAAGCGAAGGCTCAGCGCCCGAAGCGCCCTGGCCAGCCGATGATGGTCTTCGGCCGTGGCGTGGCGTAGGTGCGTACCTTGGAGGTGGACAGCCCCAGGCGCACCAGGGATTCGGCGATGGTCACCGCCGCAGTCACGCCGTCCACCACCGGTACGCCGGTGCGCTGGCGGATCTGCTCGTCCAGGCCGGCCATGCCGCCACAGCCCAGGCAGATCACCTCGGCCTTGTTTTCGCTGACCGCCAGTTCGGCCTGGCGCACGATGGCTTCCAGGGCGCGCGCCGGGTCCTCTTCCAGCTCCAGCACTGCCAGGCCGCTGGCCCGAACCGAGGCGCATCGGTCGTACAGGCCGGAGAGTTTCAGGCGGTCCTCGATCAGCGGCACGGTGCGATCCAGGGTCGTCACCACCGAATAGGCGTGGCCGAGGAACATCGCGGTGCTGGCGCCGGCGTCAGTGATGTCCACCACCGGCACGTTGAGCAGCTCCTGCAAGCCTTCGCGGCCGTGCTCGCCATAACCGGCCTGGATCACCGCGTCGTAGGGCTGGTCGTAGGACAGCACGCGGTCCATGACGGCGATGGCGGCCAGGTAGCTTTCGAAGTTGCCTTCGATGGAGTCGGCGCCGAAGTGTGGGGTCAGGCCGATGATTTCGGTGCCGGGCGCGGCCACGGCCTGGGCCTGGCGGGCGATGGCCTGGGTGATGGAGTCGGTGGTGTTGACGTTGACCACGAGAATTCGCATGGGCTGTCCTTATCGTTGAGGCATTCGGGGCCCGCCGCAGGCGGGCCGTTCAAGGTTAGTGGCTGACGTTATCGACGGCGATGGATTCGCCGCTGACATCCGCATAGTAGGGCTGGCGTTTGGCGACGATCAGGTACAGCAGGCCGGCAATGCCGGCGCCGATCAGCCAGGAGAAGGGCGAGACGCTGGCAAACCCCGGCACCAGGGCCAGGACGATGGCGATCAGCGCCGAGGGAACGAATGCCGCCACCGCCCGCAGGTTGACCCCATGGCTGTAGAAATACGCGCCTTGCGGGTGCTCGCTGTACAGCTCGGGCACGTTGATCCGGCCTTTGCGCAGCAGCCAGTAGTCGACCATGATCACCCCGTACAGCGGGCCTAGAAGAGCACCGAGCCCGGACAGGAAGTACACAATCACCAGCGGGCTGTTGTAGAGGTTCCACGGCAGGATCAGCACCGCGAGGGTCGCGCTGATCAGCCCGGCGCGGCGGAAGGTCAGGTATTTCGGCGCCAGGTTGCTGAGCACGAAGGCCGGGGCGACGAAGTTGGCCATGATGTTCACCGCCACGGTGACGATCAGGAATGCCAGGCAACCGAGTACCAGAAAGAAGGTGTTGGGGATCGAGGCGATGATTTCGGTCGGGCTTTCGATGATCTTGCCGTTGATCTGAAACTGCGCGCCGCAGAGCAACACGGTGATGGCCGCGAACACCAGGATGTTCACCGGCAGGCCCCAGAAGTTGCCGACCTTGATGGTCCGGCGGCAGGGCGAAGAGCGGGCGAAGTCGCAGAAATTGAGGATCAGCGTGCCGTAGATCGCCAGCCACAGCGCGCCGCCGGCGAAGATCTGGCGCCACATTTCGCCACCGCTCAACGGCTCGCGGATCGACCAGGCGATGCTGGCGTTGGCCTGGGTGTACATCCAGGCGGCGAGGGCGGCAACGGTCACCAGGATCACCGGGCCGGCAAAGGCCTCATAGCGCCGGACCATTTCCATGCCGTAGGCGAGGATCGCCAGCTGCACCAGCCAGATCGCCACGAAACACACCCAGCCCAGGCTCGACAGGCCGAGGATCGAGTTGTGGTCGTAGTCGGCGAAGCCGGGGTGGATGGCCGTGAGCAATACCCGGAACACCACCGAGGCCAGGTAGGTCTGGATACCGAACCAGGCGATGGCGATCACCGCGCGGATCAGCGCCGGAATCTGCGCGCCATGGATGCCGAAGCTGATACGGCTGATCACCGGAAAGGGCACGCCGGTCTTCTGGCCCATGTAGCCGGACAGGTTCATGAAGAAGTACACCAGCGCCGCGCCGATCCCCAGGGACAGGAGGATCTGCCAGCCGCCCAGGCCCAGGGCGTACAGGCCGATGGCGAAGGAGTAATTGGCGATGTTGTGCACGTCATTGGTCCACAGCGCAAAGATGCTGTAGCCACCCCAGCGCCGGCCTTCGACCTTGGTCGGCGCCAGGTCGCGGTTGTGCAGGCGCGGGCTGAGGTCGACCGGCGAAGCGGTGCCGCGGGCGATGCTGGGGTCGAGGTTGGCGTGGGTATGGGAAGAGGGCAAATCCAGTGCGATGTTATTGGAAGGACTTGTACGCATTCCGGCAGGCTCCTGATCGCGGATCCGCGCTGACTGTACTTGAGCGCAAGGCTCGGCAGTCTTCGGCGCAGTCCGGGAATCACTGGGTTCTGGGCATCTGCAGGCGGATTCGGGAACCCGGCTTGCGGATATAAAGTGTATGTATTTTTTATTTAAGTTGTATACAAGATGCTAGGCTACTTAAGCCACTTCCGTGCCAGATCCCAATCTAAGCAAGCGACCGATAATTTCGGTTTGTTCTTAATAATTTCTAAATGACTGAAATTACGAAGTTATAAATTGACCGTTCGAACAGGTATTTATTTTTCGAGGGGGTAGGGTGTGAGCGCGGTGGAGAATGGCCCAGGGAGGAGGGTGTAACTTTTTGGGGCGTAGAGGCATAAAGTGCACACAAAAATGGCACCTGTGGTGACACTTATGTGTACAAGATTTTTACCGGAAGGAGGGGCTTCTGTAGGAGCGAAGCTGGCTCGCGAGACGGCGTATCTGACACACCGCTTCGCGAGCCAGCTTCACTCCGGCAGAACAGAGGAAAGTGGAATTGGGGGCTTTAGCCCTTGCTGATGATATTGCCGGCGTGCAGGCCACATTCCTTCTGCGTGGCTTCTTCCCACCACCAGCGGCCTTCGCGCTCGTGCTGGTTCGGCAGCACCGGGCGGGTGCAAGGCTCGCAACCGATGCTGATGAAACCACGCTCGTGCAGGCTGTTGTACGGCAGCTCGAGCATGCGGATGTAACCCCAGATCTCTTCGCTGGTCATCTGCGCCAGCGGATTGAACTTGTACAGGGTGCGTTCCGGGGTGGAGAAGGCGCTGTCGATCTCCAGTACCGCCACCTGGCTGCGGGTACCCGGGCTCTGGTCGCGGCGCTGGCCGGTGGCCCAGGCGCTGACGGTGGACAGCTTGCGGCGCAGCGGCTCGATCTTGCGGATACCGCAGCACTCACCGTGGCCATCCTTATAGAAGCTGAACAGGCCTTTTTCCTTGACGAAGGGTTCGAGCTTGGCGTGGTCCGGCGAAACCACTTCGATGTCGATCTTGTAGTGCTCGCGTACCTGCTCGATGAAGCGGTAGGTTTCCGGGTGCAGGCGTCCGGTGTCGAGGCTGAACACCTTGACGTTCTTGTTCAGCTTCCAGGCCATGTCCACCAGCACCACATCCTCGGCACCACTGAAAGAGATCCACAGGTCATCGCCGAACTCGGCGAATGCCAGTTTGAGAATGTCCTGGGCGGATTTTTGGGCATAGGTCGCGGCGAGTTCAGCGACATTGAACGATGGGCTCATCAGGGCGGTTTCCTACAGGTCGGTGGCGCTGAGCGCTCTAGATACTGGCGATGGTAACAAAATCCGCCCTCGGCTGGCGCGCTCCTTGCGTTGCGTGGGCCAGGGCGAATCGCTAGAGTTCGGCAGTCCTTTTGCTCGCTCGAATAACCAATACAAATGGGAGTGTCCTGTGGAAATTGCCTGTCTCGACCTGGAAGGTGTACTGGTTCCGGAAATCTGGATCGCCTTTGCCGAAAAAACCGGGATTGAATCCCTCAAGGCGACCACCCGGGATATTCCCGATTACGACGTACTGATGAAGCAGCGCCTGCGGATTCTCGACGAGCACGGCCTGAAGCTCTCGGACATTCAGGAGGTGATTGCCACTCTCAAGCCGCTGGACGGCGCCATCGAGTTCGTCGACTGGTTGCGCGAGCGTTTCCAGGTGGTGATTCTGTCCGACACCTTCTATGAGTTTTCCCAGCCGCTGATGCGCCAGCTGGGCTTTCCCACGCTGCTGTGCCACCGCCTGGTCACCGACGACAGCGGCCGGGTGACCGGTTACCAGCTGCGCCAGAAAGACCCCAAGCGCCAGTCGGTGCTGGCCTTCAAGAGCCTGTATTACCGGGTGATTGCGGCGGGGGATTCATACAACGACACCAGCATGCTCGGCGAGGCCGATGCCGGCATTCTGTTCCATGCCCCGGACAACGTGATCCGCGAGTTTCCGCAGTTCCCGGCGGTGCACAGCTTTGCCGAGCTGAAGCAGGAATTCCTCAAGGCCTCGAATCGCGAATTGAGCTTGTAACGCTGTACCTGTAGCCGCTGCCGAAGGCTGCGATCGGCCGGTACGGCCGCGGCGTCTTCCCCAACGCTGAAGGGCCTGCGGCCCTATCGCAGCCTTCGGCAGCGGCTACAGGGGCATGATCAGAGGTTCTGCAACGTCTCTAGCAGTACCTTCACCTTGGTGATGGACTCCTGATACTCGGCCTGCCAGTCCGAGTCCGCGACAATCCCGCCACCGCCCCAGCAGCAGATTTGCCCATCCTTGACCAGCAGGCTGCGGATGGCGATCGAGCTGTCCATCTCGCCACGCACGTCCAGGTACAGCAACGAACCGCAATACAGCCCGCGCCGGGTCGGTTCCAGCTCGTCGATGATCTGCATCGCGCGGATCTTCGGCGCGCCGGTGATCGAGCCGCCGGGGAAGCTGCCGGCGATCAGGTCCAGGGCGTCCTTGTCGTCCGCCAGCTCGCCGGTGACGCTGCTCACCAGGTGATGCACGTTCGGGTAGCTTTCCAGGCTGAACAGCTCCGGTACCCGCACCGAGCCGATGCGGCAGGTGCGGCCCAGGTCGTTGCGCAGCAGGTCGACGATCATCAGGTTTTCCGCTCGGTCCTTGGGGCTGGCCAGCAGCTCGGCGGCGTTCGCCGCGTCTTCGGCGGCATCCTGGCCGCGCGGGCGGGTGCCCTTGATCGGCCGGGTTTCCACCTGGCGCTCACTGATCCGCACGAAGCGCTCCGGCGACAGGCTCAGCACCGCGCCACCTTCCGGCAGGCTCTGGAATCCGGAAAAAGGCGTCGGGCAGGCCGCGCGCAACGCGCAGTAGGCAACCCACGGATCGCCAGCGCAGGGCGCGCGAAAGCGCTGGGCGAAATTGACCTGGTAGCAGTCGCCGGCCTGGATGTATGCCTGGATGCGCTCGAACGCCTGTTGGTACTGCGCGGCGCTGAGGTCAGGCAGCATCGGCCCGCTGAGCTTGAAGCTGTCGTGGGCGCCGGCCGGCGCCTGGCCGAACAGAGCGATCAGGCGCTGGCGTTCGGTGGCGGCGAGGGCGGGGTGGAACACCAGTTGGCTGGTGCGCTGCTGATGGTCGCTGATCAGCGCCCAGTCGTAGAGGCCGAAGCGCGCATCGGGCAGTTGCAGGTCATCCAGGGCCTGGCTGGGCAGGCGTTCCAGATGGCGTCCGAAGTCGTAGCTCAGGTAGCCGATCAGCCCGCCGGCGAAAGGCAACTGGTAAGGCGCCGGGATCGCCGCCTGACCCAATTGGTCCAGGTTGAGCCGCAGGCGTTGCAGGAAATCTTCGCCGCTTTCGTCCTTGAGGACGGCCAACTGGGCCCGTGGCCAGGCGCTGAGCAGGTCGTAGCGACCGCGCTCGGCACTGGGCCGGCCGCTGTCGAGCAGGACGGCGCCAGGGGCATGGCGGATCGCCGCGAAATACTCGGCGGGGTTGGTGCGATAGGGCAGCGGGTGTACGGAACAGGTCGACATGCGGGGCGGATCAGCCATCGGAGGAGCGCGGCTGGCGATTGTAGTCCCCTCAGGGATTTGCTCCTAGTGGGGATGGCGGGGATTGCCCGGTTTACGACGCATTGCCCGCCTCGCGCATACCCTGTAGCCGCTGCCGAAGGCTGCGAAAGGACCGAAGGTCCTCGGCGATGTCGAAAGCGGCGCCCGCTTCGCGGTCGGGCGCAGCCTGCGGCAGCGGCTACAGGGTTTTCCGTTGCTGTGGTTCAGCCTTCCACCGCCGGAATATGGCCGAACAGGTCCTGGGCAAACTGCACGCGCTGCTCGACGGTTTCGCTGATGCCGCGGGCTTTCAGTTCTGCCAGGTGTGCTTCGACCGCGTGGGTGCGCTGGGTCAGGCCGCAGTCGTTGGCGATCTGGATGTTCAGGCCGGGGCGGGCGTTGAGCTCGAGGATCAGCGGGCCCTTTTCCTGGTCCAGCACCATGTCGACCCCGATGTAGCCCAGGCCGCATAGCTCGTAACAGCCGGCCGCCAGCTTCATGAAGCCGTCCCAGTAGGGCAACTGCACGCCGTCCACCGCGTTGGTGGTGTCCGGGTGCTTGGTGATGATGTTGTTCAGCCAGGTGCCGCGCAGGGTCAGGCCGGTG